>Ga0247727_10000253_pt1 | contig 128183 bp, 129 predicted proteins | sample WisWelCaveWW1625_FD_202498 | JGI IMG/M metagenome (GOLD analysis project Ga0247727, IMG submission 202498) | Biofilm microbial communities from Wishing Well Cave, Virginia, United States - WW16-25 | ecosystem: Environmental > Aquatic > Deep subsurface > Groundwater > Cave microbial mat...
GGAATGCCGGTTCTGCCACAGCGAGCCGCTGGTCATGTTCTCCGCCGAGCAGCAGAAGCAGTTTCGCGAACAGGGAGGATTCATCCTGCCCCTCCCCACGTAATGCTCATGCCCTTCAACTGTTGAGCGGTTGATCCTGAGGGAGGGCGGCGTCTGGTTCTTTCTTTTCGAAGGCCAGATGGAAGGCGAGGAAGCAGACGCCGACGCTGATCGCCGCGTCGGCCACGTTGAAGGCCGGCCAGTGGTAGGCGCCCACGTAGACGTCCAGAAAATCGATCACCTCGCCGAACCGCACCCGATCCAGCAAATTGCCGATCGCCCCGCCGAAGACGGCTGCCACGCTGAGCTGCCCGCCCCAGTCGTCTGGTTTCAGCCGATATAAGATTGTCCCCAGCAGGATCAAGGCAAACAGCGAGGTCAGCCCGAAGAACACCAGGCGGAAACCGTTACTGCTCGAGGCCAGGATGCCGAACGCCGCGCCGGGATTGCGGATATAGGTGATGCTGAAGAACTCCGGCACCACAGGGATGGTTTCATGCAGCCGCATGCTTTGGATGATCTGCAACTTGGTCGCCTGATCGAGCAGGACGGTGATCGCGCTGACCAGCACCAGCAATACGTATCGAGCGGCCGGGTTCTTCACCGAATTGCCTCCACGCACCGGTCGCAGAGGGTCGGATGATCCTTAAAGGTCCCGACCGCCGGCCGGTAGTTCCAACAGCGTTCGCACTTCTTGCCGTCGGCTTTTACAACATCAACAGCTAGTTCATTCACCATATCGACCAACAGGTGAGCATCGGTAGGTATCTGCGAGACTTCTTTCAATTCAACCTTAGACACAATAAAGAGTGCCTGCAGAAGCGCTTCATATGACTTCAGAAAATCGTATGAGGCTGGATTTTGTGTTTGTGCAAACAAAGTAACTTTTGCTTCAAGCGAAGATCCTATTAGCTTTTCTCTTCTTTTCTCTTCCAACTTCACTAGCACCTGGCTCCTGACATGCAAAAGGCGATCCCATGGCTCTTCAAGTGACGTATTTATCCAATTCCTAAACTCGCTTTCTTCTGGAAACGATGCGAGATGAACACTAGGCACGTCTGGATTCTTCCGTATGAACTCAGGCAATGTCCAGATCTCATCCGCCGTGAAACTTAGGATCGGTGCCATAAGCTTGGTCAGAGTCAGCAATATCTCACTCATAGCAGTCTGTGAGCTCCGACGATCTCGATGATCTTTCTGGAAGGTGTACAAACGGTCCTTTAAAATATCGAGATAGACCGCGCTCATATCCACAGAGCAAAAATTATTCAATTCGTGAAAAACGGTGTGAAACTCAAAATCCTTATAAGCGAGCCTAATGCGAACGATTAAATTAGCCAACCGATGCAGTGCCCACCTGTCCAGTTCTGACATATCTTTATACTGGATCCGATGTGCGTCTGGATCGAAGTCATACAGATTGCTCAGGAGAAATCGGCAAGTGTTGCGAATCTTCCGATAGGCCTCAACCAGATGATTCAAAATCTCCTGCGAGATGCGGAGGTCCTCCCGATAATCCTGCGCCGCGACCCACAGGCGGAGGATTTCCGCGCCGGATTGCTTGATGACGTCCTGGGGCGCCACGACGTTGCCGGCGGACTTGGACATCTTCTTGCCGGCCCCATCCACCACAAAACCATGAGTGAGGACAGCATCGTACGGTGGCCTCCCATCAGTCACCATGCCAGCCAGCAGCGCACTGTGGAACCAGCCGCGGTGCTGATCAGAGCCTTCTAGGTAGAGACCCGCCGGCCACCAACCCTGCGGCTTGAGCACGGCAGCAAAGCTCACGCCGGACTCGAACCAGACATCGAGAATATCTTGTTCTTTTTCAAAGTCCTGACTTCCGCACTCGCATTTCTTATCGGCAGGCATTAACTCCCGCGCGGTTTTCTGAAACCAGACATCAGCGCCCTGCTTCTCGACCAGCTTTGCCACGTACTCGATCACGTTCGGATCGGCCAGAACTTTCTTGCAGGCTTTGCACGTGAACCCCGGAATCGGCACACCCCACACGCGCTGGCGCGAGAGGCACCAGTCCGGACGGTTCTCGATCATCCCGTAAATGCGATCACGGCCCCATGGAGGAATCCATCCTCCATGTTTAGCGATCTCATCAATCGCACTTAATGCTTTCGAGCGTAATTCCCAGGGCTTTTCACTCGGTCCCCAGCCCGACGGAGCCTTTGGACCTGCTGTAGCAATCGCACGGTGTCCTTCCAGCGGATTCTTCTCCATTGACACAAACCACTGTTTTGTTGCGCGAAAGATCACTGGATTTTTGCAACGCCAGCAGTGAGGGTACGAGTGGGTAGTGGTACCGTAGCCGAGCAGTAGTCCCTTGTTCTTCAGTTTCTCGACTATGGCCGGATTTGCTTTGAAGACATGCTGTCCTGAGAAGTCCTTGAACGAGTTCGTGAAATGGCCACTGTCATCTACTGGAACGAATATTTCAAGTGACTGGGAGAGAACAGTACGGGACCGAGGCGAGTTATATTTGAGAGCGAGTTTGTAGTCATCCTGTCCATGACCAGGCGCAATATGAACACAGCCAGTCCCTTGGTCCAGCGTCACAAATTCGCCATTACAGAGGGGAGATAGTCCCTCTGTCAAAGGTCTCCGACAATCGAGAATCCCCTCAAACTTCTCGCCCTTTACAATCCCTAATCTAGAATAGCCAGAGAGCTTGCACTCTATTACAACTGTATCAACCAACTTCTGAGCGATAATCAAAACTTCACTCCCAACTCGCACAAACTCGTAGTCGAAATCAGGGTGAAGACAGACAGCCTGGTTGGCGGGAAGCGTCCACGGCGTAGTGGTCCAGATTACGACAGACACCTGTACGTTGGATGGCAGACTAATCCCGATGCAGCTTGAAATATCCCGAGAAGTCTTCTCTATGGGAAACTTCACATAAATCGACGGCGAGGTGTGGTTTTCGTACTCGACTTCCGCTTCAGCCAGCGCCGTCTGATCGTGAGTACACCAGAGCACGGGTTTCAAGTCCTTATACACCACATCATTCGCAACGAACTTGCCGAACTCGCGCAAAATCGTCGCTTCGTAGGCCGGATTCATTGTCAGATAGGGATGCTCCCAATCGCCGAGCACGCCCAGCCGCTTGAACTCGTCGCGTTGAATTGTCACGTACTTCTCCGCGTAGTCGCGGCAGAGCTTGCGAATCGCCAGTGCGTCAAGGTCTTTTTTCTTGTCTCCCAGTTCCTTCAACACTTGATGTTCGATCGGAAGCCCGTGGCAATCCCATCCAGGCACGTAGGGCGCACGAAAACCTGCCATGGTCTTCGATTTGATGATGATATCTTTGAGAATTTTATTCAGCGCGTGGCCGATGTGGATGCGGCCGTTGGCGTACGGAGGGCCGTCGTGCAACACAAAGAGCGGGCGCTTATTGTTCTTCCCCTGCTCCTGAATGCGCTCGTAGAGGTGTTCCTGTTCCCAGCGGGCAAGCATCTCCGGTTCCCGCTGCGGCAGGTTCGCCTTCATCGGGAAGTCGGTTTTGGGCAGATTGAGGGTCGCTTTATAGTCCATACCGAGACTGTCGGATGGTTACTGGAGCGCGGCGCCGGGTCAACTAATCGCCATCATTCTGTCGAGTGCGATTTTGGCCCACCGCTTGTCATCGTCCGGCACGACGATATGGTTGACGACGTGGCCGTCGGCCAGGTTTTCCATCGCCCAGCAGAGGTGTGACGCATCGATGCGGAACATGGTGGCACACTGGCAGACCGTGGAGGAGAGAAAAAACACCCGCTTATCCGTCTGTTCTTTCTTCAGCCGATTGACCAGATTCAATTCCGTGCCGACTGCCCAAGCTGTGCCGGCCGGAGCCGCTGTGACCGTGCGGATAATAAACTCCGTCGAGCCGACGGCATCGGCTTTATTGACGACGTCTTCGTGGCATTCCGGATGCACAATGATTTTGATATCGGGGTGCTGCTTGCGGAAATAGTCCACATGCGCGGGCTGGAACATCTGATGCACGCTGCAATGGCCTTTCCAAAGAATGAGCCGGGCCTTCCGGACGGCTTCGGCACTGTTCCCTCCGTTCGGCAGGAAGGGATCCCAGACGATCATCTGCTCGCGCGGCAGGCCCATCTTGTTGGCCGTGTTGCGGCCCAAGTGTTCATCGGGGAAAAAAAGAATTTTCTCGCGCCTGGCCCAGGCCCATTCGATCACTGCCCGCGCGTTGGATGACGTGCAGGTGATGCCGCCATGTTCGCCGCAGAAGGCCTTCAGCACCGCGGCGGAATTTACATAGACCGCCGGCAGGACTGTGTCTTCAACCGGCAGGATCCGGCCCAGCTGGTCCCAACATTCGTCCACCTGTTCGATCGCCGCCATGTCGGCCATGGAACAGCCGGCCGCCAGATCCGGCAGGATCACTGTTTGATTGGACCGGCTGAGGATGTCGGCCGTTTCGGCCATGAAATGGACGCCACAAAACACGATGGACGGACGATCGGCATGTTGGGAGGCAAGCTTGGCCAGCAGGAGCGAATCACCCCGGAAATCGGCGTGCTCGATCACTTCGTCGCGCTGGTAATTATGCCCCAGCACCATCACCTTGCTGCCCAGCGCGCGCTTGGCCTCGGCCGTCCGCTTGAACAGTTCTTCGGCGGAGCGTCCCAGATAGTCCGTGATGGCTCGCGGCGCTGCAGCAACGGCTTTCATCGGTGTATCCCTCCCCACTTCCGCTCCAAGCAATTTCACCGAAACCGGCGATATCGTGGGTGAGGTGTCATTGTACGCGAGGAGTTGCGGACAATCAATCGGCACTGGTTGACAAGGCCGAAAATCGGGGTGTACGATCTCCCTCCAGCTAGGGGGGCCTTGCGGCTGAGATGTGGCTGATTGCGCCACACTCCCTCTGAACCTGACCTGGATAATGCCAGCGTAGGGAAGCGGACAGCACGTTGGTCGTGTTCAGGAATTCAGCCGCACCCCTTCGGTGCGGCTTTTTTATTTGTGCCCAGTGAGAGAAAGGACACGCCCATGAGCAGCCTCCTCAAAGGAAATGGATCCGGGAATGGCAGCAAGAATGGACAGAAGCCGGTTGATGCCACGCTGACGACGACCCCCTTCCCCGCCTCTCGAAAAGTCTATGTCGGCGGTACCCTGCCGGGCGTCCGCATTCCGATGCGGGAGATCAGCCTGACGCCGACCCACCAGGCAAACGGCGGAGCGCCAACGTCCAATCCGCCCGTGACCGTCTATGACACGTCAGGTCCCTATACCGATTCTGCCGTCACAATTGATGTCAAAAGAGGTCTCGCGCCGCTCCGTCACGAATGGATCCTCGACCGGAACGACGTGGAGCAGCTGGCCGACGTGTCGTCGGAATACGGCCGGATGCGCGCGACCGACCCGAAGCTGACCTCGCTGCGATTCCAGCATATCCGCAAGCCGTTGCGCGCCAGGCATGGCATGAACGTCACGCAACTGCACTACGCGCGGAAAGGCATCGTCACACCGGAAATGGAATTCATCGCGATCCGCGAAAATCAATCCCGCGAATTCGCGCAGGCGCCGGCCGCAACGAACGGACATGGCGGAGGAGTCATCCAGCATGCCGGTCAATCGTGGGGCGCCAGGATTCCCGACCGGATCACGCCGGAATTTGTCCGCGACGAAGTCGCGCGCGGCCGCGCGATCATCCCGGCGAACATCAACCACCTGGAAAGCGAACCGATGATCATCGGCCGCAACTTCCTGGTGAAGATCAACGCCAACATCGGCAATTCGGCCGTGGCCTCCTCCATCGAGGAAGAGGTCGAAAAAATGATCTGGGCCATCCGGTGGGGTTCCGACACGGTCATGGACCTCTCCACCGGCAGGAACATCCATGAAACCCGCGAGTGGATCATCCGCAACTCGCCCGTGCCCATCGGCACGGTGCCGATCTATCAGGCATTGGAAAAAGTCGGTGGCAAGGCGGAAGAACTGACCTGGGAGATCTACCGCGACACTTTGATCGAACAGGCCGAACAGGGCGTGGACTACTTCACCATCCACGCCGGTGTGCGGCTCCGGTATGTGCCAATGACGGCCGGACGCATGACCGGCATCGTCTCGCGCGGCGGGTCCATCCATGCCAAGTGGTGCCTCGCTCATCACGAGGAGAATTTCACCTACACCCATTTCGAAGAAATCTGCGAGATCATGAAAGCCTACGACGTTTCCTTCAGCCTGGGCGATGGCCTTCGGCCCGGCTCCATTGCCGACGCCAACGACGAAGCGCAGTTTGCCGAACTGGAAACGCTGGGCGAACTGACGAAGATCGCCTGGAAACACGATGTCCAGGTGATGATCGAAGGCCCCGGCCACGTGCCCATGCACCTGATCCAGGTCAACATGGAGAAGCAGCTCAAGGAATGCCACGAGGCGCCGTTCTACACGCTGGGGCCGCTGACCACCGACATCGCGCCGGGCTACGACCACATCACCTCCGGCATCGGCGCGGCCATGATCGGCTGGTACGGTTGCGCAATGCTCTGCTACGTGACTCCCAAAGAACATTTGGGTTTGCCGGACAAGGACGACGTGAAGACCGGCGTGATTACCTACAAGATCGCCGCCCACGCGGCGGACCTGGCCAAGGGACACCCCGGCGCGCAGGCACGGGATAACGCCCTCTCGAAAGCCCGCTTCGAGTTCCGGTGGGAGGATCAGTTCAACCTGTCGCTCGATCCCGACACGGCAAAACAGTTCCACGACGCGACGCTTCCGGACAACGCGGCGAAGGTGTCGCACTTCTGCTCCATGTGCGGCCCGCATTTCTGCTCGATGAAAATCACGCAGGACGTCCGCGAGTACGCCGCGAAGAAGCAGTTGGACGAGCAGCAGGCCATTCAGATCGGCATGAAGGAAAAATCGGAAGAGTTCAAGAAAACAGGCGCCGAAATTTACCGCTGAGGTGTGTTCATGGTGAAGAAACCGAAACCCGCGCCCCTGCGCGAACGCGACATCACCCGGCAGATTGCCAGGGAATATTATAAGGAATTCGATCAGCTCATCGAGAGCGATGTGATCATCGTCGGTGCCGGCCCATCCGGCCTGATCTGCGCACATGACCTCGCCGCGATGGGCTTTCGCACGCTGATTGTCGAGCAAAGCCTTGCGCTCGGCGGAGGCTTCTGGTCCGGCGGCTATCTGATGAATAAGGCCACGATCTGCGCGCCGGCCAACGAGATCCTGGAAGAAATCGGCGTGCCCTGCAAGAAGATCAAGGACTGCGAGGGCATGTACATGGTGGACCCGCCGCATGCCACCGGTGCGCTGGTCGCCGCTGCCTATAAAGGGGGCGCCAAGATCCTGAACCTGACCAGGGTCGTGGATCTGATCCTGCGCAAGGACGGGATACTGGAAGGCGTCGTCGTCAATAATACGACGGCCGAGATGGCCGGCCACGACATCATCCACGTGGACCCGATCGCGCTGGAGAGTAAGATCGTCGTGGACGCGACCGGTCATGACGCAGTGGTCGTGAGTCTGCTGAACAAGCGGGGCTTGTATAAACCGGTGCCGGGTAACGGCGCCATGTGGGTGTCCCGTTCCGAGCAGGAAGTCATGGACCGCACTGGCGAGGTGTATCCGAACTGTTTCGTGGTAGGATTAGCCGTGGCAGCCGTCCATGGCACGCCCCGCATGGGCCCGGCCTTCGGTTCCATGCTCCTGTCGGGTCGTTATGGAGCGGAGTTGATCAAAAAGAAGTTGAAGCACGAGTAACCTTTTTCAGCAGCCATTTATGGATGCGCAAGATTTTCTGATCCAAGGCGAAGGCCGCGAAGAAGACAAAAAAGAAGCCTGGAGCTTCTTCCAGCAGGCCTACGAGCGCCAGATGAAGGGCGAACTGGAAGAGGCGGTGGACCTCTACAAGAAATCGATCGAGTCCCATCCCACTGCCGAGGCCTATACCTTCCTGGGCTGGACCTACAGTTTCATGGGGCGGCTGGATGAGGCGATCGAAGAATGCCACCACGCCATCAAGGTGGATCCGGACTTCGGCAATCCCTATAACGACATCGGCGCCTATCTGATCGAACAGGGAAAGTTCGACGAAGCCATCCCCTGGTTCGAGCAGGCCATGCAGGCCAGGCGGTACGAGAGCCCGGCGTTTCCCCACCTGAATCTTGGTCGCGTCTACGAGCGCAAGGGCCGGTGGGACGAAGCCCTCGACTGCTACAAGAAGGCCCTGACACTCAACCCGAACTACACGCTGGCCAAGAAGGCGCTGGGCCGGCTCATCGGAATGCTCAACTGATGCGGTTGATCTGGTTTGTCTCGTTTTTTAGGTTTGTTTAGTTGGCGCCGCTCCGATGAACCAGATGAACCAAACAAACCAGACGAACCACATGAACCAGAAAACCGTCCTCGTCGCGGTCAGCGACATCTTCTTCTACACCAAAATACGCGATGCGTTGCTCCCGAAGGGCTATGTATTGGAGCGTGCCCGCACACAGGACGACGTGCCGGCCAAGGCGGAAAGCCTCCACCCCTGCGCCATGATCCTGAACATGAACGACGAGAAGCTCGACGCGTTTCTGGCGCTCAAACAGATCAAGGGGCACGATCGTTTCAAGACCATCCCTGTGCTGGCCTTTGCCAATCACGAGGAAGTGGACACGTGGAAGCGCGCCAGGGAACTGGGCGTGACCAAGATCGTCTCACGCAACGAGTTTTCTTCGCGCACGAGAGATCTGCTCGAAGAAGTGACCGGCTCCCGCTCATGAAACACTCCCGTCTGCATGAACAGCATCTGAAGCTGGGCGCCACGTTTGGCGGCGCTGCCGGGTGGGAGATGCCTCTCCACTACGGCAGCGCCGACACCGAATATGCCGCCGTGCGGCACGGCGTCGGCATCGCCGACCTCTCGCACCGGGGCCGGCTGAACGTCACGGGCGACGACCGGGTCAAGTGGCTGCAGAGCGTTATCAGCAACGATGTCCTGCCGCTGAAGCCTGGCCAGGGCCTCTACTCCAGCTTTCTAACCCACAAGGGTAAAATGCTGACGTATTTTCGGGTCTATGCTTTGGCGGACTCGCTCATGCTGGAAGATGCCGGTGAGATCGGGGACACGACGATCCAGGCCCTTCGCAAGTTTCTGCTCTACGGCACCAAAGCCAAGATGGAGAATTGCGCCGACACGTGGGGACTGCTGCTGATCAGTGGTCCGAAGGCAGCCGACCTGATCAAATCGGCCTTCGGCGCCGACGTGAGCGGGTTGAAGCCGCTCTCCTTCATGACCCAGGACATTGCCGGGCAGCAGGCCCTGTTCCTCCGAACAGAAGAAACCGGGGAAATCGATATCGAGGTGCTGATTCCTGCCGATGGCGTTGTCCCGGTCTGGGACAAACTCTGGTCAGCCGGCCAGCCGATGGGATTGAAGCCATTCGGGACCGAAGCCCGCGAGATGCTGCGGATAGAAGCAGGCATCCCCAAGGCCGGCCCGGATTTAAACGAGGAGATTGTCCCACCCGAAGCCAATCTGGAAGGGAAAGCCTTCAGCCTCTCAAAGGGCTGCTATCCGGGGCAGGAGGTTGTGGCGCGGATGGATACCTACGGCAGCGTCCGGAGGCGGTTGGTGGGGCTTGCCGTGAAAGATCCCGTGATCCCGCCGAAGGGGGCCAAACTGTTCAGCGGCGATCGAGAAGTCGGCTGGATCAGCAGCGCCGTGCGTTCGCCGTCAGTTGGAAGTATCATCGCCTTCGGATTTCCCCTGCGTGACTTCAGTAATCCTGGAACCGCCTTGACCGTGGACGTCAACGGGCAACGCCACGACGCGACTGTGCAGGCTCTGCCCTTCTACACCCGCCGCTAAGCTATTTTTCAGGATTGCGTGCTGCTGTCACCGCGCTGGCGAACGCCAGCAGGCTTTTGCGCTCATCGTCGTTGAGCGCCAGCAGGAGATGCGCTTCCTCGCCGTGCATGAGCCGCAGGCTCAGGAACGGTTCTTCCTGCCGCTTCTCCTTGTTTTCCCACACCGCGTCGACCACCTGCACCTTGTCTAGTTCGCCGACGGACACGATGTCATAGCGAAAATACGAATCCCCGATGACCATGTCGAAAATGACTTTGCCGCCGGTCAGCAGCAAGCTATTGAACCGGCCCTGGTCTTCGTACCCTTCGGGCAGGAACTTATTGATATGCATCAGCGACACTTTCCGGTCGCCGAGCGCCGCCTGGATGTTCGCCTTGAGCGTGTCGTAATCAATCTGCAATGCCTGCTCGTCGGGGCCGGTGGCATCCGCCGCGGCGTCCCTGACCCGTTCAAATACCTGTGCTGCGGTGAGTGCGCCTGCCATACAAATCTCCTTTATGATTCACGCGGTGATGAAACGGACGTACGGTAACCGACGGAGGTTCTCTATTGCAAGAGGTGTCATTGGGCCTTGAAGGTGCGCGTGAAGCGCGGCAGGCCGGTGTCGTCCACAATTTCCAGGCGCAGCTCGGCCTTGTTCACCGTCACCAGGCCGAAGTTGTAGAAGCCCCCTTCGCTATGGAACGTCGTCGGCTTGAACGCAGGATCGGGTGGGAGCGGTTTTCCCGGTGCCGCGGACAGCGGTCCGGCGATGAACTCGTGGAAATCCGGCGTGCCGTCGCCGTTCGGGTCATAGGCATTCACCTGCGTATAATGGACATCTCCGGCCAGCCAGACCACATTACGAACGCGGCCCTTGAGAATCGCGTTGACGATCGTGCGGAGTTCCGTCTGAAAGCCGGTCCCGTCCGCCGCGCGCGCCCAACTGTCGTTGCCCGGCATCTGCGCCGTGCCGCCCTTGGGGTTGGACAGGGGCACGCTCGTGACGATGAACTTCCAGGTCGCGGTCGAACGGGCCAGGCCTTCGATCAGCCAGTCACGCTGCGCTGCCCCCAACATGGTCTTCGTGGGACCGTCCGGATCGGCGTTCCGGTCCCGATACTGACGGGCGTCCAGAATGAAAAATTCCGCATCGGCGCCCCGTCGAAATTTCCGATGCAGGCGTGTCGGCTCGTCCGCCGGCGTCCCGATGGGCCAGTATTCCAAAAACGCCTGGCGGCCCACCGGCATCAGTGGATCGTGTGGACCTGAAAAATTGTTCCGCACCTCATGATCGTCCCAGATGGCATAGACCGGCACGGACGCCAGAAACCGCTGCATCGCGGCCGAGTCGCGCTGGTACCGGTGCTTGGCTCTGAACTGGTCCAGCGTCGCCGCCACGAACTCGCTGCCCGGCGCATTCGGCGGCGACGGGCAGACGTCGTCGCCATAGATCGTATCGCCCAGCAGAATGGCGAAATCCGGCTTGACCTGGAGCATCCGGTAGAAAATCGGATACCCGACCCAGGCGTCGCGGCAGCGCTTCTGGCCGCCGAGATCGCCGCCCCAGAGAAAGGTGAACGGCTCGGACTTATCGTCGGCAGGCGGTGTTGAAAACAGGCCGCTCCCTGACTCTTCAATGACCTCGCGCGAAGACCGTTGATCCATCCGCCTAGCTTTCACGATATAGCGGTATCGCGTCGCCGGGCGCAGATTCTCCACAAGGACCGTGGCAGCGAAATCCCGCTCCTGAGAGGTTGAGAACACCAGCGCGCGGCCGCCTTCCTTGTCCTGGCCGTCAGGCTTCCACTCAAGTTCCACCTGAGCGGGCCCGGAGGTGCGCAGCCAAATGTGCGCGGAGCGGCTCGCCGGATCCCCGCTGGCCACGCCATGCGGCAACGGGACCGTCGTGATCGCCACCCAATCGTCGGGGAACGGCTTTTCGATGGGAACGGCCGACTGCCCGGTGCCTGTGCAGCCGGCCGGCACCAAGAGGCACAGCATCACAAGAAACAGTCGGATCGTGTCGTCGCAACGTGACTTCACGTGCTCCACATACCGGAAGCCTATTCCACTCGTCAAGTCATCAGACCGTGACGGGTGAAGGTCGTTGCATTCCGACAAAGGCCTCCCGCATACTTCGTGTAACCTCAGGAGCGAAAATGGGCGACACACAACACTGCCTGATTCCCAATTGCACAAACAAAACCTACGCGCCGGCAGGAACCGGCGTGGCTTGCAAAGGACACTTCCTGGACTTTCTGAAGTGGCGGCGGAAAAAGGGCGCTCAGATGTTTTCCAAATATGCCGCCATGACGATGCCGGAACGGGACGTCGTGGCCACCGAGTGGGTCAAGATCGTCACAGTCGAGTAACTACCTGCCTGCCTGTTCCAATCGCGACCGTTATCGCATCACCGGAGAACCGTGGTGGTGGATGATCTTCCACTCTTCCCCTACGCGCTCATAGAGATTCGTCGCCAGCACCTGGCTGTCCTGCTTCTCATCCGCAGATGGGCTGGCCGTGATGTGTTCCGTGCAAATCACCCAGGCCAAGTCACCGGCCACCTGGATCTGAATCTCGGCCAGCTCGAACTGCATGGCGAAGGTGTTGTTGAAGATCAGCACCCAGGAGTCGCGCACCGCAGGCCAGCCGACCCGGAGCGCCCATCCAGGATGGATGCAGGTGACATATTCCTGGGGCGCCCAGATGCGGTCCATCTGCGCGATGTCCAGGCTTTCAAACGCTTCGTAGAACGCCTGGTTGGCGCGAGTGACTTCTTCAATTCTCTCTTTGATCATATGCGGAGGTCCTCGTTCCCAGTATGCATACACGTGCGGCGGGCGAGGGATACATGATGGAGCACCATCGCGCCGGCTTTGGCCCTAACCGGGCAAGAACTTTTTAACTGATTCGCCTTACTGTTTCAAGTTTGCCTTCTCCAACAGCGGCTACGCCGCCTTCAACTCTGACGTACAATGCGCACATTTGGTGGCTTTGATCGAAATTGTGGAACAACAGCGAGGACATTCCTTCGTGGTGGGTGCCGCTGCCGGTTCGACCTGTTTGGCTGTCAATCGGTTGACCTGCTTGATCAGTAAAAAGATCACAAAGGCAACGATCAGAAAATCGAACATCGCCTGCAGAAAGACACCGTAGTTGATCGTCGGAGCTCCGGCCTGCTTGGCTGCCGCCAGCGACGCCGGATGCGTGCCGGAGAGGTCCACGAAGAGGCTTGAAAAATCCACCTTGCCCAACACCAGTCCCAGCGGCGGCATCAGAAGATCGCTCACCACGGAACTCACAATTTTCACGAATGCACTGCCGATAATCACCCCGACAGCCATATCCAACACGTTTCCGGGCATCGCGAATTCTTTGAAATCTTTCAGCATAGAGCTCTCCTTTGTCTTAGTTGTTATTATGGCTCGATGCCGCCACAAACCGAGCAGATCGCAGGTTCACCAACCAGACCCCTGCCAGAATAAGTCCGATCCCGGCGACCTTCACCGCATCAAGAGTCTCGCCAAGAATCACCACCGAGAGCAGCAACGCCGACACGGGAATCAGATTGATAAAAATTCCGGCGCGAGACGGCCCGACGCCTTTCACACCGTACAGCCACGCCTGTTGTCCCAGCGCGGTCGGAACAATAATGAGGAACGCCACAGCCAGCCATGCGGAAGGGACGACCGAATCCATCCCGGCCGCCATTGCTTTCTGATCGGTCCAGAGCAATGGAATCTGCGGCAGAAGCGAGAAGGCCAGCGTCGTCCAGTTCACGGTCAGCGGAGAAAATCGCTCCATAATATGGCGCCCGCCGATAGAGTAGAGCGCCCAGCAGATCTGGGCCAGCACGACCAGGATGCCGCCCAGCCAGGGATTGGTGCCGGCCTCGCCAGACGATCCAGCGCTGGAGACCAGAGCCACCCCCCCGAACGACACGGCGCAACCCAGTGCCACCGCGCGAAACGGCAGATCGCGAAGCAACAGGGATGACAGCAGTGCCGTGATGGTTGGCGCCGCACCGATGATGACACCGCCGACCGCCGCCTCCACATACCGAAGTCCGAAGAGCGTCAGCAGATGATTGCCGAGCACGCCGAGACTCAGGGCCGCCAGGACTGCGAGGTCCCGCGCTGAAAATTTCGTGGTCGCCCCCTCCTGCCACCACCAGAGTGGAATGAGCAATGCCAGGGCGCCCAGGCCTCGCAGGAGCGAGATTTCAATGACCGACAGAGAGCCCAACGCCCATTTCTGCGCGACGATCGAGCCGCCCCAGGCCACCGCGGCGAAGGTCAGCGCCCCAAACGCCGCCATGTCGGAAGATTTGCTCATGTCTTGGGCTTCGGCTTGACGACCAGCACGCCGTCACGGATCGTGACCAAGACGGCGTCCACGTGGGGATCTGATGAGACGACCCGATTCAGCTCCTGAATGGCCGCCGTGGATTGATCCGGGGGGGGCTGTTTCAGCACATCCCCGGACCAGAGCACGTTGTCGATCAGGATCGCGCCGGATGCCGACAGCAGTTCGAGCGCCCGCCGGTAATAATTGACGTAATTCACCTTGTCCGCATCGATAAAGACGAGATCGAAGGGGCCGGACAGGGTCCGCAACGTTTCGAGCGCCGGCCCCATTTTGATCTCGATCTTGTGCTCCAAGGAACTTTTGGGAAAATATTTCCTGGCCAGCGCCGCCGGCTTCTCGTCAATCTCGCACGTGATGACCCGGCCATCCGCCGGCAGCGCTTCCGCAAAGCACAGGGCGCTGTAGCCGGTGAACATGCCGATCTCCAGGACACGTCTGGCGCTTACCAGCCGCACCATTATCTTCAGAAACGCGCCTTCAAGAGGTCCCACCACCATCTGGGGGAACTCCATCGTGCGATAGGTCTCTTCCCTGAGCGCCTTGCAGATATCCGACTCCGCCCAGGAATGCACCTCGGCATACGCTTCTATGTTCGGTGGAACCAGATCTTTCATGCGCTCCCCGGCACCTCAATACCCCATTGCGGCATTCAACTTGGCCAGCACGGCCGGCGGCACGGTGAATTCGCTCTTGACCTCAATCCGGTGCGGAACAAGCAGGGTCGAATGAAACGAGATGTCGCGGATTGCCAGCTTGAAGTCCGGCTGCTCAGGCGTGCTCAGTTCCACCGCCTCGACGGAATTGGTGATCGCGCCCGTATCCTGCGGCGCATAGTTCGCCACGACGGCCTCCAAAATCCCCAGAACCTGCTCGTTGGCCTCGACGCCTTTGGACGCCTCCTGCAGCAGGCTGACGACCTCCTGCGCCTCCTCTGACACACTGAAATTTTCCACCCGCTCCTTGCGCCGCAACGACATGAGGTCGTTATCCAGATCCTTGCTGAAGGCCCCGTAGGCGTAGCGGAAAAATTCGCAATGTAGGCCCTTGACGCCCTTGTTGAACATCTGCAGTTCGCAGAGAAAGGTCAATTGCTGGAGCTTCACGTCGTTCAACAGGCCGTGCGGCTCGGCCAGACACAGAAGCGAGACGAGCAAGGCACGGTCAACGGTGATCTGGTCGGGCTTGCGCATGAGCGGCACTATAGTGAGAGAGGTCTCGATGCGTCAATGCCATGTTTCACCGGCTTGACTGTCTTTCATCAATTGGTTTTTAATACCCGCATGCCGGTCCGGGCACACATGTCGAAACCACCCAAGGAAATCGGTGTGCTCAAAGACCACCTGACTAAGCACCAGCTCAAGCTCACCCGGCAGCGCGAATACATTCTCCACACCTTCCTTCAAAGCGAGCACATCACCGCCGAGCAGATGTACCGCCTCCTGGCCAAGAAAGACCCGCACATCGGGCTGGCGACCATTTACCGCACACTGAATCTGTTCTGCGAAGCGGGCCTGGCACAGGCCCGCCACTTCGGTTCCCAGACGCAGTACGACAACGTTGCGCACAAGGGGCACCATGATCACCTGATCTGCACCGGCTGCGGAAAGATCATGGAGTTCGAGAACCAGGAGATCGAACGCCTCCAGGAACAAGTGGCTTCCAGACACGGATTCACCATTAAGACACACAAGCTTGAGCTGTACGGCCTCTGCTCGCACTGCCGCCACTGATTGACGCATCCCCTTTTTTTTGGTATCTTTTTGAGACGATGAATCAATATCATTTTCATTGCCAGGCCATCCGCCGGATACTATCGTCCCTGCTGACTGTGGTCGCATGCATGACGGCTCTACCCGTTCCGCCTGCCCAGGCGGAACCGGATCGTCTGGTCGTGTACTCGGGCCGCGCCGAACGGCTGATCAAACCCCTGCTCGACTCCTTCCAGGCCAAAACCGGCGTGCAGGTGGACCTCCTCTCCTCCGGCACAACGGAAGTGGTCAACCGCCTGCAGGCCGAAGGGGCGCGGACGCCGGCGGATCTGCTGATCACCAACGATGCCGGCAGCCTCGAACGGGCCCGCGAGCTCGGCCTGCTGCGTCCGCTGACTGCCCCGGATATCGCCGCAGCCATTCCTGCGCAATTCCGGGCCGCCGACAACAGTTGGATCGGTCTCTCCGGCCGGTTCTGGGTCGTGGTCTATAACACGACGATGATCAAACCGGCCGATCTGCGTTCGCTCCTAGACCTCGCCGAGCCCCGCTGGAAGAACAAGATTGCCATTCCCAACGCAGGCAGCGAATACCTCCAGGCCGGGATCTCGGTCATCAAAACCGTCTACGGCGATGACCGCACGAAACAATTTTTAGAGGGGCTCAAAGCCAACGCCGGGACGCAGGTCTACGGGAAAAGCTCGCAGATCGTGGAGGCCGTCGCCAAGGGGCAGGTCGCCCTCGGCGTCGTGAACCATTATTATGTCTACCGGTACCTGGCCACTCAGCCCGGCGCGCCGATCGCCGTCCTGATGCCGGATCAGCACGAAGGCGGCATGGGCGCCATCATCAATGTCGCCGGCATCGGAATCACGACCCACACCAAACATGCAGACTCGGCCAGACGACTGGTGGAGTACTTGGTGTCCGAAGAAGGACAGAAACAATTCGCCGATCTGAACAAGGAATACCCGCTTCACCCGCGCGTGGCTGCCGATCCGGCGCTGCCTCCCTACAAGACGACGCGCATCGCGCCGGTTCCCCTGACCAAACTGGGCGAGCTGCGCGAGCCGGCCATGGCCCTCATCGAGCAAGCGGGCCTTCGGTAACACCATGAACCACACTGCTACGGTCAAGCCCGCACTTCCTAACTCCCTTTCTCTCGTCGCCGTGACGGTCGTGGGGTTGCTCTGCCTCCCGCTCGCCTATGTCACCCACATGGCCCTCACCGCCGATGCGGCCATCTGGAGCCGGCTCTGGACGACACGGATCCCCGAATTGCTGTTCAACACCACCGCGCTCGCGCTCGGTGTGGCAGCCGGCACGCTCCTGCTGGGTGTCTCCCTCGCCTGGCTGGTATCACGACGGGAATTCCCCGGTCGGCGCATCTGGGAATGGGCCCTGGTGTTGCCACTGGCGATTCCCACCTACGTGCTGGCCTACATCTACAGTCACCTTTTGGGTGCCGGCGGTCCGGTCGAATCGGCCTGGCAGATGCTGGCCGGTCCCGACGGCCATCTCCCGTCGCCCCACAGCTATGCCGGCGTGACGTTGGTAATGACCTTAGATACGTTTCCCTTCGTCTATCTGCTCACCAGGGCCGCCTTTCTCAACCTGAACGTCTCCTATGAAGAAGTCGCGCGGGCCTGCGGCGCCTCCCGCACCGGCACCCTGTTCCGCATCATGCTCCCGCTGATGCGTCCTGCGATCGTGGCCGGCCTGTCCCTCGTGGTCCTCTACGTGGTCTCGGATTTCGGCGCCGTGTCGTTGCTCCGCTACCAGACGCTCACCTATGCGGTGTACCAACAGATCACCGGTCGGTACGACCCGACCGCCGCGAGCATCCTGAGCCTGCTGCTCGTCGTCGTCGCGCTGATTTTCCTCGTCGCGGAGCGATGGTTCCGGCAGCAGAGCCGGTTTTTTCAAACCACGGGTCGCTACCGGGCGCCGGCGAGACGGCCGTGCAGCCCGCTCGGGACCGCGCTCGCCACCATTTATACGATCGGTGTGTTTGCCGCTTCGTTCGGCATACCGGCGCTGTTGCTGATTCAGTGGAGTCTTTCGGCAATAGCATCTGGCGCCGTGGACGTCCGCTTTTTCGGATTCGTCTGGAACAGCGCATTTTTGTCGAGTTTGGCCGCAACCGTTGCCGTACTGATCGGCCTGCCCCTGGCCTACCTGGCCAGCCGGCGGCCTTCACGATTGAATCTTCTGTGCCTGCAGGCTGCCTATGCCGGCTATGTTCTGCCGGGACCGGTCGGCGCCCTGGCGTTGCTGGCGATCGTGTCACATCTAGCACCGTTCTGGTACGGAACGGCCGCCGTGCTCGTCATCGCCTACGTCGTACATTTTCTGCCGGCCGGCCTGCAATCCATGGAGCCAGCCCTGCAGCAGGTGACGCCCAATTTGGAGGAAGCGTCGCGCAGTCTCGGATTCGGCACGGCGGCCACGCTCCGCCACGTGACGCTGCCGCTGGTGCGAGACGGCTTCATTGCGGCGTGGGTCCTGATGTTTTTGCAGAGCATGAAGGAGTTGCCGGCCACTCTGCTGCTCCGGCCGGTCGGCTTCGACACGCTGGCCGTCCGCGTCTGGCTGGAGGCCAGCGAGGAATACTATCAACTGGCTGCACCGTCTGCGCTCTTGATCGTCATCATGACCATACCGGCGATTCTGTTGCTGCTCTCGAAAGATTGGCGGGCTGCCTAAGCCATACGATGTTCCAATCTGAACCCATGCCTTCCCACGAGCCGAACCAGCGGTCTACCAATTCGTCGCACGATCAACATCGCCCGACGGTGTTGGAACTCCGCCACGTCTCCTGCGTCTACGGTGCGGACCGGCCGGCCATCACCGACATTTCCTTCGTCGCGCATGAGGGCGAAATCGTCTGCCTGCTGGGCCCTTCCGGTTGCGGAAAGACCACGACGTTACGCGCCATCGCGGGCTTCGAACCCGTGACCGCAGGCGAAATCCGTCTCGAAGGCCGACTGGTGTCGGCACCGGGCGATCTTGTCCCCACCGAACAGCGGCGCATCGGCATGGTGTTCCAGGAATACGCCCTATTCCCTCACTTGCGCGTGCAGGACAACGTCGCGTTCGGGCTTCAGCATCTTTCTGCCGGCGAGCGGGCGACACAGGTACGTGTGATGCTGGAGATGGTCGGCTTGACCGATCTCGCCGCACGCTATCCCCATGAGCTGTCCGGCGGGCAACAGCAGCGCGTGGCGCTGGCCCGGGCGCTGGTGCAGAAACCGGCCGTGCTCCTGCTGGATGAACCCTTCAGCAATCTCGACCCGGACATGGCCGGCAGGATGCGGGAGGATCTCCACGACCTCTTGCGACGGACCAAAACGACCGCGGTCCTCGTCACCCACGACCACGACGAGGCCTTTGCCATGGCCGACCGGATCGCCGTGCTGAACAATGGGAAGCTTGAACAGCTCGACACGCCGGAAGCGGTCTACCACACGCCGTCTACGCCATTCGTGGCGGATTTTGTCGGCCAGGCGGACTTTATTCCGGGCACGATCGAGAACGGGACGGTCGAAACCGAGATCGGGCAATTCCCGAACCAGGCCGGCTACCGGAGCGGCGCACAGGTCGTGGTGATGATCCGGCCGGACGACATCCACATCGTGCCGGCGGCGAAGAGTTTCGCGCATATTGTGGCCCGCCAGTTTCACGGTTCAGAGAACCTCTATACGATCGGCCTGCCTTCCGGCCGCGTCGTCCACAGCAGCGAACCCTCGACCACCGTCCATCCGGTCGGCACGCCCGTCGAATTGCAGGTCAACGCCACCCATACCGTCCTTTTTGATCGGAACACTCATCTCTGATGAGCGGCACCTTATTGCATTCCGATTAATGGATCGGCGAAAGGTCTTAAACGTGCCCGCTGTGTGGCCGAAAAATTCCTGTTGACACGGTCCGCCCTGTTTTGTTATTGATACTGCTTATCAAATTCATTTATTGAAAGCAGACGGCGGTCCGAGGTTATTCATATATGGATGTGATAAAAGAAACCATCGACTACGGAGTCATCGGACTCCTCCTGGTCCTGAGCGTCTGGTCCGTCGCCGTCGCCATCGAGCGCTGGCTGTTTTACCGCCGTGTGGACGCTCGCCAGTTTCCAAGTCAGCATGAATTTGAAATCGCCCTGACCCAGCGACTGGTCATCATCGGCACGGTGGCGGCCAATGCCCCCTACATCGGCCTGCTGGGCACCGTATTGGGCATCATGCTGACGTTCCATACGATGGGCACGTCTGGTACGATGGCGGTCAGTACGATCATGATCGGCCTGAGCCTGGCCTTGAAGGCCACGGCGATGGGCCTGCTGGTCGCCATCCCCTGCGTGGTGATGAACAACGTGCTACGCCGCCGCGTGACGGAATTGATCGCACTCTATAAGGTTCAGCATGGATCGTGAGCTCGATCAGATCAACGTCATCCCGCTTGTCGATGTGATGCTGGTGCTCCTGGTCATCGTCCTGACCACGGCCACTTTCATCACGACAGGGCAGATTCCGGTGGATCTGGCCAAGGCCAAGGAAGCCGGCGACCGGCGCGACGTGCCGTTGATCCTCACGTTGACCAAAGAGGGGCAGCTCTTCCTGAATGAGCAGTCTGTGACCAAAGAAACGCTCAAAAACGCGATGGCGCCCCATCCGCGGGAATCCCTCGTCGTGGTGCGCGCAGATCGGGTGACCCTCTTGGAGCGGTTTGTCGAAATTGTGGACGAGGTGCGCGGGCTCGGATTCAAGCAAGTGAGTCTGGAAGTGGTGAAATTGTGACAACCCTGGCATATAGACCGATGACATTCTCGACGCCCTATGTTCTGAGCTGGGCCTTCTCCATTGTATTCCATGGATTGACCTTGGGATCTGCGATCATCCTCATGGCGGACCTCCGTCTGGCTCCCCAACCGGAGCCGTTTAAATGGGATGTCTCGGTCTTCGAGTCACCGCAACAAGCCAATCAGTCTGCGCCGTCGCAGTCGCACGTATCACCTACGCCGCAAATAGAACCTCAGCCGGTCGTCCAAACGGTGCAGGAAGTCATTCAGCGGGAGGTCCGGACAGTGACCCCAGTCGTCCAAGCCGTCTCTCAGCCGATTCGGTCGGAGCCCCAAATCATTGCGCGCACGGCGCAGCCGATTGAAACGCCCCCTCCGGCCGCCATGGAGCAGCCTGCCACAGCCGCAACGTCAGCCCAACCGGCTCAGCCGATAAACCAGCCGGCGGGGGTCCAGACCATGTCCGTCCGTTCCTCGCCGGCTCCCCAACGGGATTACGGCTGGCTGGCGGAAACGCTCAGAGACCGGATCGAAGAATTGAAGCGTTACCCGCCGATGGCCAGAATGAACAACTGGCAGGGGAAGGTCGTGTTGAAGTTCGTGGTCAGGGAAGACGGCACGGTGGAGAATCTGGAAGTCGTGCAAAGCTCGGGACATGCCGTGCTCGACGAGGCGGCCATGGAAACCATCCGGCGCGCCTCTCCCCTCCCGCTCAAGCACGAACTGGGCAAGCCCCGGGTCACCTTCCAGTTTCCGATCAGTTATACCTTGCGCTAATCAGGAGCATGCTATGACATTTCCGCTTCGACAAGAATTCGCTCTATGCATCCTGATGGGGGGGCTGCTTGTGAGCCCCGTGGTCCTGGCTGCCGAACTTGCCACGACGGAAATTGAAGAAGTCTCCGATGCGGAAAAGATCAAATGGGCTCACGCCACCAAGATCCCCGTCATGGACGCGATCAAGACTGCGACCGCGCACACGCCGGGGCAGGTCATCGAAGCGGCGCTCCATGCCATTTATGGCAGGCTGCTGTACGAAATCGAGGTGGTCACCAAAGACGACCATGTGGTGGAATTGTTTGTGGATCCCCAAACCGGCAAGCTCATTCAGCAGGGAGAACTGAAGCGATGAAGTCCTCGTCTATCACCGCATGGATCGTCGGCATCGGCTTGGCCACCTGTCTCAGCGCCGTCAACCCGGCTGTCTGGGCACAAACCAAGGGTGAAAAATCGTTTCAGGCCACCCTGACCGATGCCCTGGGAATCGAAACCGAGGTTAAAAACGTCATTTTCTACTGGGAAGAGAAAATCAGCGAAACCGCCTTCGTCCCGCACGAGCTCAAACAGATCCCCGTCAAGCGCGGCACGACGACGGTCAACGTGAAGTTCGAGACTATCAAGGCTATTGACGTCAAGCCGGGAGCGGACACCAAAGCCCTGCCGACATTGCTGGTGACCCTGACAAACGGCAAAATCGGTGAATTCGCCCTGGCGATCGACGGCAAATTCAAAGGCGACTCCGACTTCGGCGAAGTCGAGCTACCCGCCAGCGGCCTGAAGAAGATTGCATTCAAATGACGAACTGGTATTGCCACCACACGGACTGTTCAAAGACGCCCCGCTCCCGCCCGTCCGCACTCGTGTTTCGGAGCATTTCTCTTAACCGCATCCCATAACTTACAGGAGGTTGGTCCATGCAAGGCTTTCGCATTATATTGAGAATGAGAATTGTAACTATAACTGTTTTTACGGTGGCTTTGCTCGCCGGAGGCAGCCTGTTGCTGCCCCAGGCTGGGCACGCCGCAGATTCCGACGCGCCGATCGTGTTCGATGAACCGGCCAAACCGAAGGAGAAACCGATCAAGCTTCCCCTGACGGAGGTCATCGGGATCGGGCCCAACGCCCTGGAGCATATTCCCGGCTCAGGCCGTGTCGTCACCAAGGAAGATCTGGAACGGAACCACCGTTTCACGATCAACGAAGCGTTGCGCGAAGTGCCCGGCGTAAATGTGCGGGATGAAGATGGGTTCGGCTTGCGGCCGAATATCGGCATTCGGGGATTGAATCCAACCAGAAGCACCAAGGTCCATATTATGGAAGACGGCGTGCCAATCATGCTGATGCCCTACGGGGATGCCTCGTCCTATTATTTCCCTCCCCTCTTCCGGTTCGACCGGATCGAAGTCCTGAAAGGCAGCGGTCAACTGCTCTTTGGACCGCAGAGCATCGGTGGCGTCATGAACCTGATCACGCGCATGCCCTCCGCCAAGCCGGAAGGCCATTTGCAGGTGACGGGCGGTAACCTCAGCTACGCCAATACCCACTTTGACTACGGAGGCATGTGGGGGAAAAACGGCTACCTGCTCGACGTCACCCATTTCCAGGGCACGTCTCCCCGCTTTTTCCAAAACAGAGTCAAGGTGGACGATGTCTCGTTCAAAACGGTGCAGGAACTCAGTGATCGGACGACGATCCTGGCCAAGTTCAATTACTATCGCGAAGATTCCAATATTGGATACCAGGGCATCACGGAAAAACAGTGGGGCGAGAATGCCCACCATTCACCGTTTCACAACGATACGATGGATTTCAGACGACTCGGATTTCACGTCGCCGTCAACCACATGTTCACGGCAAACCTGACCTCCACAACCAATTTCTTTGGGCACTACATCTCCCGTGACTGGGGAAGGCAGATGCAGGATAAGGATGGTGTTGCCGGGGGAGCGGCATGCACGCTGACTGGCGGCACTATCGGTGGAGATTGCGTCACAGGCAACAGCATCGACGCTACGGCGGCGGATGCGCTCCCGGCTAATGGCCGGTTTGTGAACGCCAGAAAATACTGGGTCTATGGCGTTGAGCCTCGGTTCCACCTTGACCACAAGGTGCTAGGCGTCAACTCTGAAGCCGATTTCGGAGTGCGGTATATGTCTGAGCAATCGGAACGCAAGCAATTCATCAATATCACATCAGGGACCGGCCAATCGTGCCCCCAGACACAAACTGGATGCCTGGGTGAAGATACGCTACGCACGACCAACGCCTATGCGATGTTTTTCCAGAACCGCTTTCATGTGACAAACCAAATCACGATCACTCCTGGATTCAGGGTTGAGCATGTCAATTACGACCAGCAGAACAAGCTGGCCAACGCCGGCAACGGCGTATTCTCAAAAACCAGCCTTACCAAGCCCCTCGGGGGAATCGGTATCACCTACACACTGGTCAAGCAGTACACCCTGTTCGCCGGCTTTCATCAAGGATTCGCGCCGCCGCAGATCTCCGATGCCATCCAGTCCAACGTTGTCGTGGACCTGGACCCGGAGTTGAGCTTGAACTACGAACTCGGCTTGCGCGGTCAACCAACTCATTGGCTGGGATTTGAAACGACGCTGTTCCGTATGGATTTCCAGAACCAGATCATTTCGCAGTCGGTTGCCGGCGGCTCAGGCGCGACGAACACGAACGGAGGCCGGACGGCTCACACCGGCATCGAGTTCGCCGCAAAAATGGACCTATTGGATCTGGCTAAAGGTCAGAACAAGAACGAAGATATTACCCTTGACATCAATTACACCTGGCTGGGGCAAGCCGAGTTCAGGGGGAATCGCAACAGCAGTCTTTCAGTCTCGGCATTGTTGCCAGGAGAGGCGACAACCGTGAGCGTCAATAACAACCGCCTCCCCTATGCGCCGAAGAACCTGCTGACGGCCGGATTGGGGTATGCCAACCGGAACATCGGATTCGATATACGGATGGAAAGCCAGTGCATCAGCGACATGTTCGGCGATGACCGGAACACCCACAACCCGACGCCGAACGGCCAACGCGGGATCATCCGGGGCTGGTGCATCATGAACGCCTCAGCCAATCAGTACGTGAAGCCGATCAAGACCACGTTCTTTGTGACCGGCAAAAACCTGCTCGACCAGCTCTACATGGTGGACCGGACCCGCGGTATCTATCCGGGCCTGCCATTGCTGGTCCAGGCTGGCGCGAAATGGACGTTTTAACGAAGAACGAAGACGGCGCAGGACAGAACGAACGGCAGAAGAACTGAGCTAACTGGCCTCTTTGTAGCCGCAGTCCTGATTGCGGCACTGGACGCTATTGCCGGCCTGCTTGCTGATCTTCTCGATCAGAAACGGCGCGTGGCAGCTCGGACAGGCTTTATTGACCGGGCGATCCCAGAGGGCGAACTCGCACTTCGGGTAGTTGCCGCAGGCGTAAAAAGTGCGGCCCTTGCGGCTTCGCTTCTGGACGAGGTTGCCGCCGTCCTGGGGACATTTGACGCCGAGTGGGATCGCTTTGGTCGTCTTGCACTCCGGATAGGCTGAGCAGGCGATGAATTTTCCGAACCGTCCGACTTTCACGACCATCGGCGAGCCGCATTTCTCGCACTTCTCGTCGGTCGTCATGTCCTGTTTGGCCACGATCTTGATCGTACCATCCGGCAACCGTTCGAAGTTCTGCGTATTCTTGCAGGGCGGATCTTCCCTATAGCCCGGGCAGGCCAGGAATTTTCCGTTCCGGCCCCATTTGATCTCCAGCATTCGTCCGCACTTCTCGCACGGAAGGTTCGTCGGAGGCTCGACAATATCCTTGGGGCCGGCAATGTCCTTCGCCTTTTCCATGTCCTTGATGAACGGGTCGTAGAAATCCCTCACCACCGCCACCCAGGCCTTGCTGCCCTCCTCCACCTCATCCAGTTCCTTTTCCATCAACGAGGTAAAGTCCGTATTCAGAATGTCTGGAAAGCCCTTGACCAGAAAGTCGTTCACGGTCCGTCCGGTTTCCGTCGGAATAAAACGGCCCTCGATCTTCTCGGCATATTTGCGATCCTGAATCGTGGAAATGATCGCGGCATAGGTCGAAGGCCGGCCGATGCCTTTTTCTTCCAATTCTTTAATCAGCAAAGCTTCGTTATAACGCGGGGGCGGCTGCGTAAAGTGCTGCTTGGGAGAGAGGCCTGGCTCGGGCTGGCCCTCCTGGCCGACCAGCCGCAAGGGCTCTCCTTCTTCCAGCACCGGCAGTTGCCGCGAGGATTCGTCGTCGGATTCCTGCTCGGCCTTGCGAGCCGGTTCCTCGCCCTCGGTGTCTTTCCCCTCCATATACACCGCCAGATGCCCCTGGAATTTCACGACGGTTCCGTTGGCGCGGAAAATATAGGCCTGACGTGTGCCCTGCGGAGCGGAGTCCACGCGGGTGACTTCCATCACGGCCGGAGCCATCTGCGAAGCCACAAACCGGTTCCAGATCAATTTATAGAGCTGGTAGTGATCCCGTTCCATATATTGTTTCACGGATTCCGGATCGCGGCCGACGGACGTGGGCCGGATCGCCTCGTGAGCTTCCTGCGCCGCCTTCTGGGTCTTATACACGTTCGGCGTCGACGGCAGGTACTCCGCGCCGAATCGGTCCCGAATCAACTGACGCGCTTCCTCCGCCGCCTCGCTGGAAATACGGGTGGAGTCCGTTCTCATATAGGTAATGAGTCCGGTCGCGCCTTCTTTCCCGATCTCCATGCCTTCATAGAGCTGTTGCGCCAAGGTCATGGTTTTCTTGGCCGAGAACCGCAGCTTCCTGGAGGCGTCCTGCTGCAGACGGCTGGTAATGAACGGCGCAACCGGATTGCGCCGTTTTTCCTTGCGCTCGACGGTCTGAACGGAAAATTTCTTGTTTCGCACATCGGCGACGATTCCCTCCGCCACCTGTTGCGAAGGGACGACGGCTTCCTTGCCGTTGACACTCTGTAGCTTGGCCTCGAAGGCAGGTGGATGCTTGCCGGCCAGTGTGGCTGTAATGGACCAGTACTCCTCCGCCCGAAACGCCTCCCGTTCCTTTTCGCGGTCGCAGATCAGCTTGACGGCGACGGACTGCACCCGGCCCATGCTCAACCCGCGGCGGACCTTCTTCCATAACAACTGGCTGCCTTGATAGCCGACAATGCGGTCCAGGATGCGCCGCGCCTGCTGCGCCTGCACCCGCTTCATGTCGATCTGGCCGGGGGACTGCAGCGCGCGCTTGATGGCGGACTCGGTAATCTCGTTGAACAGCACGCGGAAGACTTTTTGCTCGGGCGCCTTGCCCTTCCCCTTGGATTTGCCTTTTGGTTTGTCTTCCAATTCCTCCGCAATGTGCCAGGCGATCGCCTCCCCCTCCCGATCCGGGTCGGGCGCGAGAAACACCTTGTCGACTTCTCCGGCTTTCTTCTTGATGTCGGCGAGCACTTTCGACTTGCCCTTGATCGTCACGTAGTGCGGCTTGAAGTCGTCGTCGAGATCCACGCCGAGCTTGTTGGTCGGCAGGTCCTTCACATGGCCCACCGACGCCATCACGGTGTACCCCCGCCCGAGATATTTCGTGATGGTTCTCGCCTTGGCCGGCGACTCGACGATGATGAGCGATTTAGCCATTGAGATTCATGCGCGAATGATTTTTCACTGCCCGACTGACGAGGCCTGACATATATACCGCAATCGGCGTATTTTCAAGCTTCTGCACGTTTCAGACACGAATGCATGACTGGCCGGGGAGTTGGCGAATGACGCCTTTGAGTTCCAACGACAACAGCAAGCCGGACACCGACGCCGCCGGCAGGCCTGTTTTTGCGATTAACTCGTCGATGTGGACCGGCTCCACCGACAGCGCTGCGTAGAGCGTGGCTTCATCCTGCTCCAACGACAGCCTCCCTGATTGTACCGGATGTGTCAAGGCTGCTCGACGAGCCTGCATCCGCGCCAGGAAGGATGGCTCACACTGAGAGGCCAGTTCGTCGAGGATGTCTTCGACCGTTTCCACGAGTTTGGCCCCCTGCTTGATCAGACCGTTCGTCCCCCGGCTCTGCTCAGATTGGATGGAGCCGGGTACCGCAAAGACCTCGCGGCCCTGCTCGGCCGCCAGACGCGCCGTAATCAGCGATCCGCTTTTCGGCGCCGCCTCCACCACGACAACCCCGAGCGCGAGTCCGCTGATGATGCGATTGCGCTTCGGAAAATGATACGCGTGCGGATAGGCGCCGAGCGGCAGTTCAGAGAACACGGCCCCCTGTTCTTCGACCTTCTTCCTGAGCGCTTGGTGCTCCGGCGGATAAGTCCGGTCAATGCCGCATCCGAGCACGGCAATCGTCCGTCCACCCGCCTCCAGCGCGCTCCGGTGCGCCGCCCCATCGATCCCGCGCGCCAGTCCGCTGACGACCGTCACTCCCGCCTCGGCCAGTCCCCGGCTCAACTGCTCGGTGATCACACGGCCGGCCGGCGTCGCATGGCGCGTGCCGACGATCGCCACGGCATGATGATCCGCTTCGCTGAGCGCTCCGCTCACGGAGAGCAACGGCGGCGGATCATGGATTGTTTTCAATCGGGCCGGATAGTCCGGATCGAGAATCGTCAGGACCCGGACAGGCAGCCGCTCAAGCGCCTTGAGCTCACGATCGATCGCCTGCAGATCCTCAGCGCCTGGTCCCTGGTGGATGGCCTTTACCAGCGCGGGGCTGACCCCGTCGATCTGCGTCAAGGCATCATGCGACGCCTGCAGCACGGCGTCCGGAGAACCGAGGGACTGCATGAGCCGGCACACCAACGCATCGCCGATGCCGGGCACTGCGCGCAGGACAAACCACGGCCTGAGCGAGACGACGGTTTGAACGGCCCTCTCCTCAGAGCGTGACGATATCATATTGCTCCAGATGGAGAGTGGAATCCGCCTTCACGATGAGCTTGGCCTGGCGTTCGCGCTGCAGCATTTCGACACCGGCATATTCCTCGCCGTCGAGCAATTCGGCCACACCGGGATGCACGCCGACGATGATCGTCTGCGCATCCCCCATATCGCCGAGCCGCCTGAGTTCGCGGAAAATCTCGTAGGCCACGGTCGTCGGGGATTTCGTATACCCGCGTCCCTCGCAATAATGGCAGGGCTGGGACATGGTGCGCAGCAAATCCTCCCGCACGCGCTCGCGCGAGATCTCGATCAACCCCAAATCGGAGATGCGGGAAATCCGCGTGCGCGCCTTGTCGCCGGCCATGGCATCCACCAGCGCCTGGTACACGCGATCCCGGTTCTTTTCCCGCTCCATGTCGATAAAATCGATGACGATGATGCCGCCGATCCCACGCAGCTTGATCTGGTAGGCGACTTCTTTGACCGCCTCGAGATTGTTCTTGAGGATCGTTTCCTCCTGATCGCGCTTGCCGACGAAACGGCCGGTATTCACGTCAATCACCGTCATCGCTTCGGTATGATCCACCACGATATAGCCGCCGGACTTCAGCCACACCTTGCGGCTCAGCGCGCGGGCAATCTCCATTTCGATGCCCAGATGGTCGAAGAGGCTTTCCTCCCGATTATAATAATGGACCCGGGACACCTGATCAGGCAGAAACCGCCGCACGAAGTCCCTCACCGCCTCATACTCCTCCTTCACATCAATGAGCAGCCGGTCGACTTTCTTGGAGAACAGATCCCGGACGATCCGAAAGGTCAGGGACAAGTCGGCATGCAGCAGATTCGGGGACGACCCGTGTTCCCGCTTCTTCAGCACGTCTTCCCAGAGGGCTTCCAGGAATTCGACGTCGGAGCGTAAATCATCCTCTTTGACCCCTTCGCTCACCGTCCGCACGATATAGCCGTGCCCCGGCTTGCGAAGTCGCTTCACAATTTCTTTGAGCCGGGCCCGCTCCTCGTCCCTGGGAATCCTCCGGGAGACGCCCACGTGTTCGACGCCGGGCATGAACACCAGGGACCGCCCGGGTAGCGAGACGTAGGTGGTCACGCGGGGCCCCTTCGTTCCGATCGGCCCCTTGGAAATCTGCACCATGAGCTGCTGCCCTTCTTTCAGCAGGGCCTCGATGGGCTGCGCGGACTGGCGGCGGGGCTTCGGCATCTCGCCGCCCTTGTCGTCGTCCTCGCTATCCATCAGCGTATCGCCTGCTTCCGTCTCAAGCGAGAGGTCCGACACGTGCATGAAGGCCGCCTTGTCCATCCCGATGTCGATGAACGCCGCCTGCATGCCCGGCAGCACTTTGACGACTTTGCCGATATAGATGTTGCCGACAAAGTCCTTTTGTTTGGCGCGATCCACGTACAGATCCGTCATCACGCCATTATCCAGCACTGCCACGCGGGTTTCTTCCCGCGTGACACTGATTGCAATCTCTTGTCCCATAATCACCTTCTGACGCCGATCAGATCGGCGTCTTAATAAAAGAGCGTTAACCGCCGTCGTTTAATGTTCAGCAGCAATCCCAGCGCCGCCAGCGTGGCCACGGTGGAACTGCCTCCATAACTCATCAAGGGAAGCGGGATGCCCACGATGGGAAACAGCCCCGCCGTCATGCCGATGTTGATCACCAGGCAAAAGGCCAGCATGGCGATAAGCCCGGCGGCCAGCAACGCGCCCAGCATGTCCTTCGCTTTCAGCGCAATCTCCAGCGACAGCCAGATCAACCCCGCGAATAACCCCAATAAGACCAGCACGCCGAGAAACCCCCACTCCTCGGCAAACACCGCGAAGACGAAGTCGGTGTGGCCTTCCGGCAGAAATTTCAACTGGCTCTGCGTGCCTCCGTACAGCCCCTTGCCCAGCAGTTCCCCTGATCCGATCGCAATACGAGACTGCAGCCCATGGTAGCCCTTGCCGCCCGTATCGTAGGCGGGGTCCACGAACGTCATGATCCGCTCGCGCTGGTAATCGTGCAGTGAGCCCCAGACGAGTTCCCACGCAAAGGGAAACAGCATCACGGCAAACAGCAGCAGCGTCCCCATCGCCTTGGACCGCATGCCCGCCACCAGCAGCATCGAGATATAGATGGAGAGGTAGCTGAGCCCGCTCCCCAGATCGGGCTGCTTGAGAATCAGCAGCAACCCCGGCAACATGATCAACCCCGGCAGCACCACCCGCTGCATCCATCCCTGGCGCGGGCTCTTGGTGTAATAGGTGGCCAGCGTCAGCACCAATACCAGCTTGACAAATTCGGACGGCTGGAACACGAACGGCCCGATGGGAATCCACCGCTGCGCCCCGCGGCTGGTCTTGCCGGCCACCAGCACGACGACCAACAGGACGAGCAGCAGCGCATAGAGGACATACGCCAGCCGCGAGATCTTGTGATAATCCACGACGAGCATGGCCACAAACGCTGCGCAGCCGATCGCAATCCAGGCCAGCTGTTTCAGATACATCGGCGTGCCGGAGACGGCCTGCACGGAAGTGACGCTGTAGATTGACAGCACCCCCAACGACAGGATCGCGGCAATCAGGCCGAGAAACCGCCAGTCGAAGCTGTCCATTGTCAGGGACCGGCTATCCAGGACACGATCAATCATGGGCACCCTGCATGACCACGGCCATCGGGGCCTGCTCGTGATCGAACCCGGCATTGGCTGTCACCGGCTCGACCGGCTTCGATTTGATGTAGGCTTCGATCACCTGCTTGGCCAGCGGGGCCGCCCACGACCCGCCATGCCCCATATTCTCCACCAACACCACCACGGCGATGCGCGGCTCCTCAGCCGGCGCATAGGAAACAAACCACGCGTGGTCGCGCAGTTTTTTGGGAATGTCCTTGCCCTTCTTCCGATCATCCTTGAGCGCGGCCGTTTGTGCCGTGCCTGTTTTCCCTGCAATCTGCACGAGCGCCGAGCGGGCCCGGCCCGCCGTCCCTCTGGTCACGACGCCTGCCAAGGATTCATGGAGCAGCTCGTAGGTTTCCGGCTTCAGCGCCAGCTTCGGACGCGGCACCGACGGAAGGTCCAGCACCTGCCCGGTCGCCCGCTCCTTGATCGCCCGCACGATGCGAGGGCGGAACGACTCGCCGCTGCCGGCGACCGTGGCTATCACCATCGTCATCTGCATCGGCGTGACCGTCGTGTACCCCTGCCCGATGGCGGCCGAAATCGTTTCACCAGGCAGCCAGATCTCGTTGCGTGCCTTGGTTTTCCACGCCGTGGACGGCACGATCCCCGTGCGTTCCGATGGCAACTCGATGCCGGTCTCATGCCCCAGCCCGAACCGGTCGGCGAATTCCGCCATCGTGTCGATCCCCAGCCGCTGCCCGATCGTGTAGAAGAATACGTCGCAGGAATCCACGATCGCATCCTCCACGCCCATGACGCCGTGCCCGCGCTCTTTCCAGTCCCGATAGACGCGGCCGCCGAACGGAAAGCCGCCCATGCAGCGAACCTTGGTGGTCATAGTCACCGTGCCCGTTTCAAGTCCAGCCGCCGCGACGATGATTTTGAACGTCGAGCCCGGCGGATACTGCCCCTGCGTCGCGCGATTTGTCAGCGGATGCCCTTCGTCCTGCACGATCTTTTCCCATTGCTTCGCGGTCAGTTCGCGCGAGAGCACGTTCGGGTCGAAGACCGGCCGGCTCGCCATGGCCAGCACGTCGCCTGTCGTCGTCTCGATCGCAATGATGGCGCCGAACTCTTCGCCGAGCAGGTGCTCGGCCAGCGTCTGCAGCCGGGCGTCGATCGTCAGATATAAATCGTCCCCGGCCAGCGGCTTGCCGACCTCGACCGTCCGCTTTTCATGGCCCATCGCGTCCACTTCCACGGTCTTCTGCCCGGCGCGTCCGCGGAGGAAGCGGTCGTAGGTTCTCTCCACCCCGTACTGACCGATGATGCTGCCCAGGTGCAGCTCGGCATATTCGGACTTCTCCAACTGGTCCGACGAGACCTCGCCCACGTAGCCGAGCAGGTGCGCCGCCGTCAGGCCGCTTGGATAATTGCGCTGCGATTCCGGCCGCACCGTCACGCCGGGGAGGTCCAGGCGATGCGACTCGATCAATGCCGCTTCGCGCAGCGTGAGCCCGTCCTTCACCTTGCGGGGCAGCAGCTTGCTCCCTCGCTCGGACAGCTTCTTGCGCACCGTCGTTTCGTCCAGCCCGACCATCTTCACCAGCGACTCGATCAGCGCCTTGCGGTCCTTCACATCCTCCAACGTCACGTAGAGGCCGAAGCTGGGCACGTTATTGGCCAGCAGCACGCCATGGCGATCGTAAATCAGCCCTCGCACCGGCTCCAGGACGACAGCCCGCGTGCGGTTGTTTTCCGACAGATCGTGGTAATAGCTCCCCGCGTTGATCTGGAGATACCAGAGACGCAGCGCGAGCAGCCCCACCACCAGCAACAGGCTGATCTTGAATAGGACCAGCCGCTGCTGAAGTTCCCGCAACTCGTCGTGCTGTGTGCCGCCTTGCGCGCTCATGATGCCCGTGTCAACATGCTGCTAGACCAGCGAGTCGTCTTTTTTGAATCGCTCCGCCAACACCCAATACAATCCCATGGCGACCATGCTGTCGAACATCGCCTGTGGCAACAGCACCGACCGTACGGCAGTCAGTGTGTGCTGCCCGCCGGCCCCGGCAAACAGGAACGCGATCCCGGAAGACACGGACAGGCCCAGAACCATGGGGAGCACCGTCGCCGGCGTCGTACGGGCCACATAGCGCCCCACTAGGCCTGCCGAGAGCCCGATCGCCGATTTGGTGATCGCGTTCACCCACGTATCCCCGGCCGAGAAGAGATCCTGCTCAAAACCGAGCAGCGCGCCCATCATCACCCCGTCCGCCAGACCGCCAAACAACCCGATCAAGCTGACGGCGATCAAACACAAGTCGGGGCGGACCCCGGCCACGCTCAGGTGCTCAAGCACCGTCGTTTGAATCGGGATGAGTCCTCCCACCAGCCCGAGATACAGCAACCGCTTCATGGCTTGTTCTTCTCCGCTGGAGAAATGGCGGCAGGCGCATCAACATGACGGGGCACCGTCACCACCAGCACCTCCTCCAGTTTCGTGAAATCCACGTCCGGCTGCACGTCGGCTGTCTGAAAGAGTTCGCCTTGGTCTTTTTGAATGTTCGTGATCGTGCCGACAGGGACGCCCTTGGGAAACCGCCCGGTGAGGCCCGAGGTGACCACCGGATCGCCGACCCGCACCGCCGAGAGCAGCGGGATATATTTCATGCGCACCGCGCCCTCGAACGTGCCTTCGATGATGCCCTCGTCCCGTGTCCGCTGGATCAGGCTCGTGACGGCATTGTTCGGATCGGTGATCAGCAGGACGACGGAGGAGGACGCCCGGGTCTTGACTACGCGCCCGACGGCGCCGGTCAGCGTGATCACAGCCATCTCGGCCTGGATGCCGTCCTGCTCGCCCTTGTCCAGCAGGATACCGTGATACCAGTTGGTCGCATCGCGGCCGACGACCCGCGCTGCCACCGTTTGAGCCGGCGTGTTCGCCCGGAACCGGAGCAATGCCCCCAATCGCTGGTTGGCCGCCGCCATCTCGCGCAGATCGGCCGTCTGGCCGCGCAGAAATTCGATCTCGCGTCGCAGTTGCTGGTTTTCTTCCTGCACCGTCCGCAACGCGACGTAGCGGTCCCAGATCCCACCGGCATGGCGGTCCGCGGACGAGAACAGCTCGAGGGGAATGGCAACGAGATCAGCCAGCGGTTTGCCGATGGCCTGGAGGAGCGTGCGGCTTTGCTTGGGGAGGACGAAGACGAGCGAGAGCAGCAGCGCGCAGAGCACGAGCAGCACTCGCCTGGTTCCGGATGTCGAACGAAACATTGGCCATCCCTGGGCGGGATGAGCCCCCTTACCGGTTGCTGCTGTATTGGGACATCACCGTGACCTTGCGGAGCAGGTCCAACTCGTCCAGGATTTTCCCGACTCCCAGCACGACGGAGGTCAATGGATCATCCACGGTGATGATCGGCAGATTCGTTTCTTCGCGGAGTCGGGTATCCAGGCCTTTCAGCATGGACCCTCCCCCGGTCAGGACAATCCCTCGATCAATGATATCGCCAGCCAGCTCGGGGGGGGTGTTCTCCAGGGCCACCTTGATCGCATTCACGATCGTGCCGATGGGCTCCTGAAGCGCTTCCCGGATTTCGGCGTCATCCACGACCAGCGTCCTGGGGATGCCCGAAATCAAATCCCGCCCTTTAATCATCAACGTCTTTTTTTCCTCGAACGGATAGGCCGAGCCGATGTCCAGCTTGACATGCTCGGCCATATGCTCGCCGATGAGGAGGTTGTATTTCTTCTTAATGTAGTTTGTAATCGCGTCGTCCATGCGGTCGCCGGCCACCTTCACCGACTCGCTGTAGACGATCCCGCCCAGCGAGATGACCGCAATGTCCGTCGTGCCTCCGCCGATGTCCACCACCATGTTGCCGGAGGGCTCGGTGATCGGCAGCCCCGCCCCGATCGCCGCCGCGACCGGCTCTTCGATCAAATAGACCTCGTGCGCGCCAGCCAGCTCGGCGGAGTCCCGCACGGCGCGCTGCTCGACCTGTGTGATGCGCGACGGCACGCCGATGATGATGCGAGGCCGCACGAACATGCTGCGGTTGAGCGCCTTGCTGATAAAATAGCGCAGCATGCGCTCGGCCATCTCGAAGTCCGCGATCACGCCTTCCTTCATGGGACGGATCGCCGTGATGTTGCCCGGCGTGCGGCCCAGCATCTTTTTGGCTTCCGCGCCGAAGGCCAGCGCCTTCTCGGTCTTCTTCTCCACCGCCACCACGGACGGCTCGTTCAGCACGATGCCCTTGCCGCGGACGTAGATCAGCGTCGTCGCCGTGCCCAGATCAATGGCAATGTCGTTGGAGAACCAGCCTAAGACTTCAGAAACAAATCCCACGATGACTCCGTCTTTCTCGCTCAGTCAGGAAAATCCAATTGGCCGCTATCCAACACCTGTGTTCCCGCGATTTCGTCGCCCAGCCGGATGCCCTGCTCATTCCCGATCAACAACAGCGCTTCGAAGATCACCACCGCCCCCGCCAGCAGCCAGCCCACATACGGAATCGGGAACAACAGATACGCGAAGGCCAGGGGAAGATTGCGCACGATGGAGTCCCGGAACCCCGAGAATTCCTTCGTGCGCGGGACCACGGTCTGCAATCCGATCAGTCGCTTCCCCAGGCTCTGCCCGCCCGGAAATCCGTCGGCAATCAGCGCGTAGGCCAATCCCGAAATCCATCCCACCGGCTCGATCACCTGGCTTGCCGCGGCGATCAGCATGCCGTCGATCGCCTTGGCAATGAATCGGTTGAGGACGTGCGCTTTGGGATAGACCCCGCTTTGCAACGGGCTTGCTCCCCACGCTTCCTCCGCCAAGCGACCTCCTCACAACTGGCGGCAAAGTATAGCAAATTGCGCTCCGTATCACAAACACCGCTTTCCGAAGCGTTGAACCCGCATTATCCATGGGGATTCGTGACGAAACCGCTGAGACGCCTGGCGAGACGGGCGCGTGGAGCCGCGAGGAAGGGAGGCCGCCTTGAACAGGCTGGTGACCGACCGAGCGGCGAGCCCGCCCGCCTAGGCGCGACAAGCCAGCGGCCAGGCTTGTCGTAGCGGCGTATCGGTGGTTGCAGTAGAAGCCGTCATGAATAATGCGGGTTAGGCCAACCCTTGCCTTTCTGACGGGCGGTCAGTAGAATCCGTCCCGCGTAAGGAGCGCACGTATGATCAAACTACTGCGAGAAGGCAATCAAAAGTTTCCCTGGCTCCTCAAGGCCGTCATGATCGCCATCGCCCTGACGTTCATGGTCGGCATGGGTTGGTGGGGCTACGGCGAATCGCAGACCGACACCGTGGCCACGGTCGGCCCGCTCAAAATCTCGCGGGACGAGTACATGCGCCGCTATAAGAATATGTACGAATACAGCAAGAAACAGAAGGTGCCGGACGCGTTCAAGGACGAGGTGCTCAAGGAGATGGCCGTCGAGCAGATGGCGGAAGAGAAGCTCTGGCGCCTGGCCGCGGACGAAATGAGCCTGACCCTCTCGCCTGAGGAACTGCATACGGCCATTACGCACATCAAGGATTTCCAGCAGAACGGCAAATTCGATCCGGAACACTACAAACGCCTCCTGGCATACAACCACCTCACACCGGCGCAATTCGAAGCCGATTACGGAGCCCGCCTGCTGGGCGACAAGGCCATGTCGGTCGTCTTCGACTCCGTCGCTCTGACTCCGGCCGAGATCGAAGAGGCCAAAACCTTGATGGCCCGTCCGACATCCCCCGACTCGCCCGCTGGCTCCTCGGCCAGAGACCGAATCCTGCAGGACATGCTGTTTCAGAAGCAGCAGCGCGCGGTCATGGCGTTTCGGGAAGCGATGCGGGCGAAGGTCAACGTGCAGATTAAGAAAGAGTTACTCTAGCCAGTTGACTGCTGGTCTTACTGTCTGCGTTTACAGTACCAGCATCGCGTCGCCGTACGAATAAAATCGGTACTTCTCTCTGACCGCCTCGACATAGGCCGCCCGTAAGGGTTCCAACCCCGCAAAGGCCGACACGAGCATCAGCAAGGTCGTTTTCGGCAGGTGAAAATTCGTCATTAGCACATCCACGACTTTGAACTGGTAGCCCGGCGTGATGAAGAGGCCGACTTCTCCCTTCATCGGCTTGACGGTTCCATCGGCAGAAGCAGCCGCTTCCAGCGTCCGGACGACCGTGGTCCCGACCGCGACGACGCGCCCTCCCGTCTTTTTGGTCTCATTGATAGCCGCCGCCGTGTGAGGCGAGAGCTCCGCCCACTCGGTGCCCATCCGATGTTCGTCGATCAGCTCGGCTGTCACCGGCCGGAACGTGGCTGGCCCGACGTGCAGTGTCACCGTGGCCGTTCGTACGTCTTTTTCTTTGAGCGCGGCCAGCAGCCGCTCCGTAAAGTGTAATCCTGCCGTTGGGGCAGCAATGGCACCGGCTTCGCGCGCGAACAGCGTCTGATACCAGATCCGGTCCTGTTCATTGGGATCGCGCTTGATATAGGGCGGCAAGGGCATCCGGCCGATCTTCTCCAGGAGCTCAGGCACGGACGAGGAAAATTTCATGATAATTCCACCGGCCCTCTGCTCCACCACCGTCGCGTTAGCGCCGCCGTCCAGTTCGATGACCTGGCCGGGTTTTGTCCCTTTGCACAGAACTTCCCACTGATCCGGCCCAGTCGGCCTGACCAGGACCAGCTCCACGAGCCCGCCGCCTGGACGCTTGCGCCCGCTGAGCCTTGCCGCCAGGACCTTCGTATCATTCACGACAAGAATATCTTTGGAAGTGAGAAATGAGGGCAGGTCTGCCACGTGGTGATGGGCGCAGGCGCCGCCGCCTCTTGGCACGACCAGGAGACGCGCCTGATCGCGAGGTTCAATCGGATGGTCCGCAATGAGCGTCGCATCGAAGGGAAAATCAAACTCAGAGAGGAGCATTAGCGGGACAGGGATGAGGTGCGCTTAAGCTCGGTGCCTGGAAAGTAATAGGCCAGGATCGTCGCGTAGGGATAGCCGTGCTCGGCCATTTCCTTGGCCCCCCACTGGCAGAGCCCGACGGCATGGCCGGACCCGCGTCCTGAAAACGCAATCTCCCATCCCATGGACTCCACGTCGAACTGCGTGCTGGGAATCACGGAATAGCCGATGAGACGGCGGAAGTCCTCGCCGCGCAGAATCAGCTCGCCTCGCGAGTGGAGAATCCGAAGCTTGGTTACCCGCCCGGCCTTGCTATAGGCAAAAGGCGTCAGGCTGGCGATGGCGCCCACATCCACGCCCTGCCGGCGAAACGTCGCTTCCAATTCTTGCACCTTGAGCACGGCGCGCCATTGATAGCGGGGCGCATTCACATCGAAGGGGCAATCCACGCCTTTTAAATAGGGCAGGTCCTTGGACCAGACGTTCACGGCATCTTCGGTGGGGCCGGCTGCCGTGGATGAAAAAGCCGCGTAGATCGGCGCGTTCTGGTACGCCACGGCAATCCCCCGCGTGGACTCGACAGCCTCTTGCACACGATGATCCACACCCTGCCGCCCCTGGTAGACCTGGTCCTGCACCGTGGCGACGAGATCGTACTCGCGCGACTTGTTCAGCATACGTTGATAGAGGGCATAGGTTCGCGCGACGACCGCCTGGGCCTTGAGCGCCTCCGGATGCCAGCCCGGAGACATTTCCGCCGGCACGACACCCTTGATGTATTCCTCCAAATCCACATCGTTGACAAGCGAGAGTCCACTGCCGCGGGCCAGGATCTTCAGACTGCCGCCGACGATCAGAGGCTTGGGCTCGCCCATTCCGTTGCCGCCGTTCGTCACGGTCAGATCACCGCCACGGCTCCGGATTGTCACGGACTCAGCCGGAATCCGTTCTCCATTGAAGGTCAGACCGCCTACCGACGGCCTGGCCACAAAGGAGCCGGCAAACACCCGATTCTCCCCGTTCGGCATCTGGACGGTCACGCCGCGCTCGGCGGAGATCTCCACCCGCTGGGCGTCCTGCATCAGCAGCACCCTCATTAAATCGTCGGCAAAACTCGATGTGGGAAGGAGGAGAAAGAGCGTCACCCAGAAGGCAAGAATAACTGACGGCATGGTCACCGTTTTGACAAAAAATACACCAGCAGACTCAGCACGATACTGATCAGAATGCTCGTCGTCAGTGGAAAGTAAAAACTGAAACCGTCCCGTTTGACCGAGATATCGCCTGGAAGTTTTCCAAACCATCCGAGCCATTCGCTTAACGGCTCGTGGGACCCTGCGCCCTTTTCGACCAGCAGGATGACCAGGCCAGCCAGCGCCAGAAAACATCCGGCAAGAATCAGTGATTTACCCAGTCCGTCCCATTCAGGCACGGCATGACTCACTTGATCAGCAATTCGGCAATCTGGATAGCGTTGAGCGCCGCGCCCTTGCGCAGATTGTCGGAGACCACCCAGAGATTCAAGCCGTTCGTCACCGACAGATCCTCCCGGATCCGACCGACGTAGACGTCGTCCTTGCCGCTCGCATCCAGCGGCATCGGATAGAGCGTCTTCGTCGGATCGTCGTAGACCAGCACGCCGGGCATCGCCGCCAGCGCCGCGCGCGCGTCGTTCGGCTTCAGCGGACGCTCCAGTTCGACGTTGATGGCCTCGGAGTGGCACCGCAGCACCGGCACGCGCACAGTCGTGGCCGTAATCCGCATCGTCGGCGCCTCGAGAACTTTCTGCGTTTCACGGACGATTTTCACTTCCTCCGAACACTCGCCGTCCCGGCTGAATGATCCGATATGCGGCAGCAGGTTGAAGGCAATCTGGTGCGGGTAGACCTTCGTCTCCACGTCACGGAAGGACATCAATGCCTTCGTCTGCTCCACCAGTTCATCCATGGCTGCCGAGCCGGTGCCCGACACCGATTGAAAGGTCGTGACCACCACCCGTTTGACGCCGGCCGCATCATGCAGCGGCTTGAGCGCCATGACCAGCGGCGTCGTCGTGCAGTTTGGAATGGCCACAATGCCGCGGGGCATTTTTTTCGCCGCATGTGCATTGACCTCCGGGACAAGCAGCGGCACATCGGCATCCATGCGGAACACCGCGCTGTCGTCGATCACGATGACACCCGCCGCGCCGAGCTTCTGGCCGTACTCCTTGCTGATCTCGTCCGTGGCCGAAATAAACGCGAAGTCCACGCCGGCAAACGAGGTCTTCGGGGTCAGTTCTTCGACCGTCCACTCCCGCCCCTGGCAGGCCATGGTTTCGCCGGCGGACCGTTTTGAGGCAAACAGACGCAGCGACTCGAGCGGAAACTTCCGCCCCTCGAGAATCTCGAGGCTCTCCCTGCCGACCGCCCCCGTCGCCCCGATGACGGCGACGCAATATGCAGGTTTCTTCTTCATGGTTCTCTATGCTGCGATCATGCGAATCCGGTGATTGAACGTATCCGCAATATACACGTTCCCAGTACCATCCACCAACACCCCGAACGGATAGTTGAGGCTGCCGGCAAGCGGATCGCCGCCGTCCCCTCCGAACTGGGCCTGGCCGCTGCCGGCCAGGCGGGTGATGATCTTTTTCTTCCGGTCCCAGCGCCGGATCAAATGGCTGTCCGAATCGGTGATCAACAGATTGCCGGCTGCATCCAGCGCAATGCCATAGGGACGGGACAGGCTGGTCGAAAATTCGTTGGGCAGGCCGGAGAACCGGTACTCGCCCCCGTCGCCGGCGACCGTGCCGATGATACCCGTGGCCGGATCGACCCGGCGGATGCGGCCGATGAACGTATCGGCAATGTACAGGTCCCCCTCCGGGCCAAGCGTCAATCCGCTGGGCCCCGAGACCCCCGCCTCGGTTGCCGGCATCCCATCGCCCGTATAGCCCGTTCCGCCGGTGCCTGCCACCGTGGTGATGATGCCGGTGGTCAAGTCCACCTTGCGCACCCGGTTATTGCTCTGATCGGCAATATACAGGTTCCCTCGCCCATCCACGGCGAGGGCCGCGGGTTCATTCAAGGCCGCCGCAGTCGCCTGACCGCCGTCGCCAGAGCAGCGATGCTGGCCAGTGCCGGCAATCGTCGTGATCACGCCGGTTGCCGCGTCCACTTTCCGGATACGATGGTTCATCGTGTCGGCAATATAGAGGTGGCCCTGACGGTCCACCGCCACCGCGCCGGGAAAATTCAACGTCGCCTGCGTGGCCGGCCCGCCGTCACCCCCGAACCGTCCGCTCTTGCCCGTGCCTACGACGTAGCGGACCGTCCCGCTCACATCGGACAGTTGCACGAATTTTTCAGCCTTGCCGGCAGGCGGATCGGCAAGAGGGTCCTCGTCTTCCATCGGTGCATGGGCTCTGGCCGGCTCGCTCGCCCCATTGTCCTTCTCCGGCCGCCCGGCCACCGTCGTGATCAGACCGCTCGCAAGATCCACCTTCCGAACCACATGGTTTTCCGCGTCGGCTATATAAAGGATGTCGTTGGGACCCAAGGCCAGGCCTTTCGGCTCGTTCAGGCAGGCCTCGATGGCCGAACCGTTGTCGCCGGCATGGCCCGGCTCGCCATTACCTGCAATCGTCGCAATCGTGCCGGGCCGGATCTTTGCAGCGATCATCTCTTCAGTGGCTTCCCTGGTCTGTCTGGTTTTTTTGGTTTATTTCGTTCGTCTGGTTTATCTGGCTTGCCTCGCTCGAAGAACCAGAAAAACAAAACAAACCAGACAAACCATTTTTTACTATTTCAAAACGTTCTTCAAGATCGCGGCGCCCATTTCCCTGGTGCCGACGAGCGTCATGCCCGGTGTGTGGATTTCCTTCGTTCGGTACCCCTGCTCGAGCGTCGCCACGATGGCCCGCTCGATCGCCTCCGCCTCCTTGTCCAGCTTGAACGCATACGACAGCATCATGGCCGCCGAGGCGATGGTGGCAATGGGATTGGCGATGTTCTTTCCGGCGATATCGGGCGCGCTGCCGTGGATCGGCTCGTACATCCCGGTCTTCGCGCCCACGCTGGCCGACGGCAGCATGCCGATCGAGCCGGTCAGCATCGCCGCTTCGTCGCTCAGGATGTCGCCGAACATGTTGGTCGTCACCAGCACGTCGAACTGCCTGGGATTGCGGACCAGTTGCATCGCGCAATTGTCCACGTAGATGTGGCTCAGTTCGATGTCCGGATACTGTTTATGGACGTCGACCACCACACGGCGCCACAGCTCGGACGATTCGAGCACGTTGGCCTTGTCCACGGACATCACCTTCTTCCGTCGCTTCCTCGCCGCGTCGAACGCCACAATCGCAATGCGCCGGATTTCCTCGGTCGTATAGACCTCGGTGTTGATCCCGCGCTCGCCGCCGCCAGGAATCTTCTCGATGCCCTTCGGCTTGCCGAAATAGATGCCGCCCGTCAGCTCGCGCACCACCAGAATATCGATGCCCTCGACCACTTCACGCTTGAGCGTGGAGGCATCGGCCAGCATCGAATACAGTTTGGCCGGACGGAGGTTCGCATAGAGCCCCAGTTGCTCCCTCAGACCGAGCAGCGCCCGCTCCGGCCTGATGTGATAGTCCAACCCTTCCCACTTGGGGCCCCCGACGGCGCCGAGCATCACGGCGTCGCTGCGCTTGGCCAGCGCCAGCGTCTCCGGCGGCAGCGGCACGCCGGTCGTGTCGATCGCCTGGCCGCCCACCAGCGCCTCGATGAATTCAAACGTGTGGCCGAATTGCTGCCCCACGGCCTTGAGCACCGCGACCGCCTCCGGCACGATTTCCTGCCCGACCCCGTCGCCTGCCAGCACTGCAATCGTCGCTTTCATCGCTCTGTACCGCTCCTCTCAATCCCCAACATACCTACACTTGTTGCCCGTCATACTTGCCCATGCAATACTTGTCAACATGACGCTCCTCGCGGACATCGTCCTCGTCATGCACTTCCTGTTCGTCGCCTTCGTGGTCGGCGGGCTGGCCGTGATTTGGATCGGAGCCGCGCTCAACTGGACCTGGATCAGGAATTTCTGGTTCCGCGCCGCCCACCTCGGTGCCATCGGCTTCGTTGTCGCGGAAAGCCTGGTCGGAATCCTCTGCCCGTTGACCGTTCTGGAAGATGCTCTGCGGCAGAGCGACCAGCCGGAAGCCAGCTTTATCCAGCGCTGGGTCAGCCGCCTGCTCTACTACGACCTGCCGGAACGCATCTTCACCATCACCTACGTGCTCTTCGGGCTGATCGTCGCGCTCACCTTCATCTACATCAGGCCGGACCGGCGGGCCTATCGGACTGGGCGGACCGGCCCGTCTTCCTGAGCGGCTATTTCAAAATCCGCTCGCAGTCCGGCGTCCAGGCCGGGTCGACAATACATAAAAATTGCAGCGTGCCTATTCCGGTATTCTCCACCCATTGCTCGACGTCCGGCGGCACCGCCACGACGGTCCCCTTCTTCACCGGGACCGATTCGTGCCCGACGTGCATCCTCCCCTCGCCGGCAAGGAAGTAATAGACCTCCGAGGCCGTCAGGACATGGCGTTTCGACATGGTGCCAGGGTCCAGCCGCCCCTGCGCCAGACTGTACCGCGCGTCCACAGAGCCCGGAGCCGGACGCAGCAGCTCGCGGAGGATCGTGTAGTCGCCGGCGAGAAACTCCGGGCACTCGTCGAACTGGCGGATCACCATCGCGACAAGTCCGCCGGTTACACGAGGCCAATCTTCTGATTGGGATCCTGATTCTTCGACGCCCAATAGGCCAGCTTGTTGAGCGCGTTCAGATAGGCCTTCGCGGACGCCACGATAATGTCGGTATCGGCCCCGTTGCCGCTCGACGTCTTGCCGGCATCTTCGACGCGCACCGACACCTCGCCCTGTGCGTCAGTGCCGCCCGTGATCGCCTTGACGATATACTGCAGCAGGCGGCTCTTGGTGCCGGTCATGGCCGCGATGGTACGATAGGCCGCGTCCACGGGCCCGTCTCCCGTGCCCGTCTGCTTCATGGCACGCCCGTCGATTTCCAGTTCCACCGTCGCGGTCGGCACCTGGCCGGTTCCGCTCTGCGCAAACAGCGTCTTCAGCACGTACCGTTCCGGAATCCGGCGGATCTGTTCGGAGAGGATCGCTTCCAAATCCTCTTCGAAAATTTCCTTCTTCTGATCGGCCAACCGTTTGAAGCGGTCGAAGGCCTGGTTGACTTCCTCGTCCGTGAGCGTGTAGCCCGAGTCTTCCAGCCGCTTCCGAAAGGCGTGGCGGCCTGAGAGCTTGCCCATGACGAGTTGCATCTGCCCCAGGCCGATGGATTCCGGCCGCATAATCTCGTACGTGCTCTTCTCTTTCAGCAGACCATCCTGGTGGATGCCGGACGTATGCGCAAAGGCATTGGCGCCGACGATCGCCTTGTTCGGCTGCACGACCATGCCGGTGATCTGGCTGACCAGCCGGCTCGTCTTGGAAATCTCCTCGGTCCGGATCTTCGTATCGGCCTTGTAGAAATCCTTGCGGGTGCGGAGCCCCATGACGATTTCCTCCATCGAGGCATTCCCCGCCCGCTCGCCGATGCCGTTGACCGTGCACTCCACCTGCCCCGCGCCCGCCGCAATCGCCGCAAGCGAATTGGCCACGGCCACACCGAGATCGTTGTGGCAATGGACCGAGATCACGGCCTTTTTGCTGTTCTTGACCTTCTTCCGGATCGTGGCGATCAACTGGCCGAACTCCTGCGGCGTCGCGTAGCCGACCGTATCCGGGATATTCACCGTGCCGGCACCGGCCGCAATGACCGCTTCGATCACCTCGCACAAATAGGCGACGTCCGAACGGCTCGCGTCCATCGGAGAAAATTCGACGTCCTTCACATACCCGCGCGCCCGCTCGACCATCTCCACCGCCCGCTTGAGCGCCTCCTTGCGCGTCATGCGGAACTGGTGCTTCAAATGGATGTCCGACGTGGACAGGAAGGTGTGAATCCTAGCCTTCGGCGCCCCCTTGAGCGCTTCCCAGGCCCGGTCAATGTCCTCCGGACGCGCGCGCGCCAGGCTGCAGATCGTCGGCCCTTCGACCTGCTGCGCGATCTGCCGCACCGCTTCGAAATCACCCGGCGAGCTGTAGGCGAACCCCGCCTCGATGATATCGACGCCCAGGCGGGCCAGTTGCTTGGCGATCATGACCTTTTCCTCCAGGTTCATGCTCGCCCCCGGCGACTGCTCTCCGTCCCGCAAGGTCGTATCAAAGATGCGAATTGTGCGCGTCATGGCTCACTCCTTGTTTTCACTCTCAACCAACCAAGGGGGGGATGGGCTGGTCCCTTCTGCGCGCGTCCACCGAGCACCTTCTGAGCGTGCGCGGTGCGCGAGCATGGGGACCAGCCCAACAACCCCATAAACAAAAAAACCTTCCTCCCATAGGCTTCCACAGCCAGGGACGAAGGCTTGCGCGCTCCGTGGTACCACCCTGATTCAGCGCCGGACTCCTCTCTCGTGAAGTCCAGTCACCCTTCATCCGACCCGTCTCGTGGGTCACCCGGGATTCATTACTTCCGTTTCACGAATCCGGCTCAGAGGCCAGTTCGGCGACGCACAGAACCGGCTCGCACCACCCGCCGGCTCTCTCCAGTCTGCGCTGTCGCTTACTACTCCTCTTCCTCGCCAAAAACTATTCTTTCGTCTCCAACACCGGCTGCTGTTCCGCCTGACGCTTCCCGAACGGCTTGAGCAGCAACTGGATCAGTTTCTCGACCGGCCCGGACACAGCATAACATGCAAACAACACAAAGAGCATCACCTGCGGCCAGGAAATCACCAGCATCAAAATCAAGATCGCCAGGACCAGGTTGTCGAAATGAGCCCGGCCGCTGAACTTCAGATCCTTGAAGCTCCGGTACTTCATCGTGCTGACCATCAGAAAGGCCAGCGTCAGCGTCAGCACGAGCACCATGACGGGTTTCTCGGCCAGCCCGAACTGCGCCACCTCGCGGTCAAAGATCACCAGCGTCGCCACCACGCTCGCCGCCGCCGGGATCGGCAGGCCGGTAAAGTACTTGCTCTCGCTGGTGGCGGTCATCACGTTGAACCGCGCCAGCCGGAGCGCGCCGCAGGCCACGAACGCGAACATGACGGCCGGCCCGAGCATGTCGTAGATGCTCAGCGCCCAGCCGTACATCAGCAGGCCCGGCGCCACGCCGAAGGCGACCAGATCAGCCAGCGAATCGTACTCCACGCCGAACTGGCTGGTGCTGTTCGTCCAGCGGGCCGATTTGCCGTCCAGCATGTCGAAAATCAGCGCGACCATGATCGCGATGGCCGCGGCCAGGTAATGGCCGTGGAACACCGCCAGGATCGCGAACAGGCCGCTGAACAGATTGCCCGTCGTCAGCAGATTCGGGATTAGATAGACGGCCCGGCGCCGCCTGGGTTCTTTCAAGAACGGTGTACGCATCTCACAGTTCTCCCAGCAAAGTTTCCCCGCCCTTCACGTGGTCGCCCACCTTCACCTTCAGTTTGGTGCCCACGGGCAGGAACACATCCATCCGCGACCCGAACCGGATCAGACCGAACCGCTCGCCGCAGGCCACCGTCTCGCCCGGCGCCACCCAGCAGACGATCCGGCGCGCGATCAGGCCGGCAATCTGCACGCAGAGCACCCTGGTCCCCTGCGCCGCCCGGATGAGCAGCGCGTTCTGCTCGTTTTGCAGCGTCGCCTCAGGCCGGCTGGCCGCAAAAAACTGGCCGGGCTGATAGGCCACCTGCTCCACCGTCCCCCGGCAGGGGATGCGATTCACATGTACGTCGAAGATGTTGAGGAAGATGCTGATCCGCACGCTCTTGTCCTTCAGAAAGCGCGGCTCAGGCTCTTCGCAAATCTCGACGATCTTCCCATCTCCCGGCGCCACCACCGCCCGCTCGGACGTCGGCGCCGACCGTCTGGGGTTCCGGAAGAACCACGCGGTAAAGAGCGCCACGACGCCGAAGGCGGCCGCGATGCCCATCCACCCCAATACCCCCGCAGCGACGGCCGGTGTGCCGGCGGCGGCCACGAATGGAAGCCCTTCCTTGACGATCGGTATGCCGACTGCGCGATCAGACACGTAATCAGTTCTTATTCTTGTCGACGAGCTTGCCGCTCTTCAGCCACGGCATCATCGCCCGCAGCTTGGCGCCCACATCCTCAATCGGATGGGCCTCGCCTTTCTTGAGCAGCGCGTTGTAGACCGGACGGTTCGCCTGGTTTTCCAGCACCCATTCCTTGGCAAACTGGCCGCTCTGGATCTCTTTCAGGATCTTTTTCATCTCCGCTTTCGTCTTCTCCGTCACGATCCGCGGCCCGCGTGTCACGTCGCCGTACTTCGCGGTCGTGCTGATCGAATAGCGCATGTTGGCGATGCCGCCCTCGTAGATCAGGTCCACGATCAGCTTCACCTCGTGCAGACACTCGAAGTAGGCCATCTCCGGCGAATAGCCCGCCTCGACCAGCGTCTCGTAGCCCGCCTGGATCAGCGAGGTCAGCCCGCCGCAGAGCACCACCTGTTCGCCGAAGAGATCAGTCTCCGTTTCCTCGCGGAAGTTCGTCTCGATGACGCCGGCCCGTCCGCCGCCGATTGCGCTGGCATAGGCCAGCCCGACCTTTCGGGTGTTCCCGCTCGGGTCCTGATGGATCGCCAGCAGGCACGGCACGCCGCTGCCCTTCGTATATTCCGACCGGACAAGATGCCCGGGACCCTTGGGTGCCACCATGAACACGTTGACGCCGGCCGGCGGGACGATCTGGCCGAAATGGATGTTGAAACCGTGCCCGAACGCCAGGTAGGCGCCGTCTTTCAAGTTGGGAGCGATGTGCTGGCGGTAGATGGCCGCCTGTGCCTCGTCCGGCGCCAGGATCATCACTACGTCCGCCGCTTTCACGGCATCGGCGACCGGCATCACTTTCAGCCCGCTCTGCTCCGCCTTCCGCCACGAACTGCCCTCGCGGAGCCCGACAATGACGTTGACGCCGCTTTCCTTCAGGTTCAGCGCATGCGCATGCCCCTGGCTGCCGTAGCCGACGATGGCCACCTTCTTGTTCTTGATCTGCTGTAAATCAGCATCCTTGTCGTAATAGACCTTCATCGTTCGCTCCTCACGTAAAAATGTAGCTGGACTGCGCGGCAGACAGGAAACCCGCTACTCCTTGGCGACCCGCTTCGGGTGCGCGACGGCCGGCCGGATCGGCTCCCGCGCGATGGCCACGCGGCCGGTCCGGATCAGCTCTTTGATGCCGAGCGGCTGCAGAAGATTGATGATCGCCTCGATTTTTTTGATGCTGCCTGTCACCTCGATCGTGTACGTGCCGGGCGTCGAATCGATGATGTTCGCGCGGAAAATGTCCGCGACGCGCAGGGCCTCGGCCCGGTCTTCCGGCTTTGTATGCACCTTGATCAATGCCGTTTCCCGTTCGACGAACTCGTTCTCGTTGAGATCCACGACCTTGATGACGTCGATCAGCTTGTTCAGCTGCTTGACGATCTGTTCGATGATTCGGTCGTCTCCGCTCGTCACGATGGTCATCATGGACGTGGACGGATCGAGCGAGGGCGCCACCGACAGGCTCTCGATGTTGAAACCGCGCCCGCTGAACAGGCCGGCCACCCGCGAGAGCACGCCGAATTTATTCTCGACTGTGACGGAAATGATGTGTTCCATTTTCAGACCGGAGCTTATCGCTTATGGCTAATGGCTAATGGCCAGGGTCGAATTTTTTCTGAGCCATACGCTATAGGCCATACGCTCTTACGCTGTTAAAATCGTATCCTTGTCTTCGCCGGCCACCGATGAAGGCGCGCCGGCCTTCTGCTTCTGCTTGAGCTCCGGCGGATCGGCCAGGATCATCTCGTGGTTACACCCGCCGGCTGGAATCATCGGGTAGCAGTTCTCGTACTGGTCCACCGGCACATCCAAAAACACCGGCCTATCGACGGCGATGGCTTCCCGAATGACGTCGTCCAATTCCGACACTTTCGTGGCGCGCAGACCGACGGCGCCATAGGCCTCGGCCAGCTTCACGAAGTCCGGATAGATATCGAGGTAACTGGAGGCATAGCGGCTCTCGTAGAAGAGGTCCTGCCACTGGCGGACCATGCCGTGAAACCGGTTGTTGATGACGATCACCTTCACCGGCAGCTTGCTCACCACCGCTGTGGCCAATTCCTGCGTATTCATCTGCACGCTGCCGTCGCCGGCAACACAGAGCACGAGCTTGTCCGGAAACGCCGCCTGCGCGCCCATCGCGGCCGGGAACCCGAAACCCATCGTGCCCAGCCCGCCGGACGTGAGCCAGCGGTTCGGCTTGGCCAGCTTGAAATACTGCGCCGTCCACATCTGGTGCTGGCCGACGTCGGTCGACACGATCGGATCGCGGTCCTTGGTCAGCTCGTACAGCCGCTTGATCACGTGTTGCGGCTTGATGACGCCGTTCGGGTCCTGCTCATAGGCGAGCGGGTGTGCCTGCTTCCACTCGTTGATCTGGTCCCACCAGGGCTTCCGCAGCGCCTTCTGCTCACCGTTGACGGTCGCACGCAACGCCTGAATCAGCTCGCGGAGGACGACCTTGCAGTCGCCCACGATCGGAATGTCCACGTTGACGTTCTTCCGGATCGAGGTCGGGTCAATGTCAATGTGAATGACTTTCGCGTGCGGGCAGAACTCCGACACCTTGCCGGTCACGCGGTCGTCGAACCGGGCGCCGACGGCGATCACGAGATCGGAGTAATGGACCGCCATGTTGGCCCAATAGGTGCCATGCATGCCCATCATGCCCATGGATAGCGGATGCTCGCCGGGGAAACCGCCCAGGGCCATCAGCGTCATGTCCACGGGGATATTGGTCATCTCGGCTAGCTCGATCAACTCCTCGGACGCGCCGGAGAAAACCACGCCACCGCCCACGTAGAGGATCGGCTTCCTGGCCTTGGCAATCGCCTCGGCCGCCTGCTTGATCTGCCACTTGTTCCCCTCGTAGGTCGGGTTGTAGCCCCGGATTGACACGGAGGCCGGGTACTTGAACTCAGCCTTGTTCATCGAGACGTCTTTGGGAATGTCCACCAGCACCGGGCCGGGCCGGCCGGTCGTCGCGACGTAGAACGCCTCTTTGATCGTCATCGCAAGATCGTTGACATCCTTCACGAGGAAATTGTATTTCGTGCAGGGACGGCTGAGGCCGATGTTGTCGGCTTCCTGGAACGCGTCGTTGCCGATCAAGCTGGTCGGCACCTGGCCCGAGAAGCAGACCAGCGGCACGGAATCCATGTAGGCATCGGCCAGCGCGGTGATGACGTTGGTCATGCCGGGACCGGAGGTCACGAGCGCGACTCCGGCCTTGCCGGTGGCCTTGGCATAGCCCTCGGCCATGTGGCCGGCACCCTGCTCATGGCGGGTTAAGATAACCTGGATGTCCTTCTGCTGATGCAGAATGTCAAAAATCTTGAGGACGACTCCGCCCGGCAGGGCAAAAATCGTCTTCACGCCCTCTTTTTTGAGGGACTCCAGGAATATCTCTGCGCCGGTGAGCTTCATCAATCACCCCTTACAGCTAAACAGAAAATTCTTTCTAGAAAACAATGGGATAGAGTGTGTGATAGTAGCATCGCCCTCGGAATTAAGTCAACTGATTCCTGCCGTTCGGCGAGCCGAAAGAGAGACATGCGGCCATGATTGAAGTGACGATCCTCTCCCGGCATGACTGCCACCTCTGCGACGTGGTCCTGCGCGTCGCCCAGCAGGTCCAGACTGAGACCCCCTTCACGCTCACCCGCATGGATATTGACGACAACGCCGACCTGGCGGCCCGCTACGGCGACCGAGTGCCGGTCGTGCTGATCGACCAAGTGGAAGTGCTAGCGGGAAAAATGACGGAAGGCGACTTCCGGCGGGCCATCAATAAAAGAGCGCGAGAGAGAGGGCCTATAAGCCGGATTCTGTCCCGCCTTCGCTTGTGGCTCCGGCGGGGATGATCATTTCTCTGGGACCCGAGTTACCCCGGGCCTCAAGCGACCTACCCGGGGGCCTGACTGAGCCAGTCGTTCCGAGACTCCCATATGGTCGAGTCTCGGAGTGCCCCCCTATTTGGCCTTGCTCCGGGCGACGCTTGCCGTGCCGTTTGTGTCGCCACAAACGCGGTGGGCTCTTACCCCACCGTTTCACCCTTACCTGATCCGGCCATCAAAGCAACGTTTGGCGGCCGGCCATCGGCGGTTTGCTCTCTGTTGCGCTTGTGTCGGATCGCTCCGCCTGGGCGTTACCCAGCGCCCTGCCCTTGGAGTCCGGACTTTCCTCCAGCCTTGCGGCCAGCGATCATCCAGCCCTCTCTCTCGCGCAGAGTCAGTATAACCATGGCCTGCCGTGCAGGCAAGCGAATCCGCCTTCGCAAAGGCGGTCGAATTGACCGTCTGCACATCGTTTGTTACAGTGCGGCTCTACCGTGGCCGCTGCAACTTCCACTGATCACCAGAACCGAATCGGTATCGACGAATCCGGTAAAGGCGATTATTTCGGCCCGCTGGTCATTGCCGCCGCGCACGTGACGTCCGAGATCGAGCCGGAACTCCGGCTCATGGAAGTCCGGGACAGCAAGAAAATCTCCGATGGCCGGATATTGGAGATCGCCCATGACCTGCGCCAGGTCTGCAAGCACAGCATCGTCTCCATCGGCCCGCAAAAATATAACGAACTCTATCCCAAATTCCGCAACCTGAACCGCCTTCTGGCCTGGGGCCATGCGCGGGCGCTGGAGAATTTATTGGAGCAGGTGGACTGCCCGCTGGCCATCGCCGATCAGTTCGGCGACGAGCGCTTCGTCCTGACGGCGCTGCTGGAGAAGGGCAAGAAGATTCAGCTCGTGCAGCGCACCAAAGCCGAGGCAGACCTGGCCGTGGCTGCGGCGTCAATTTTGGCCCGCGCGGAGTTTTTAATCAGATTGAAGCGCTTGTCGGAGGAGATCGGCACCGCACTGCCAAAAGGCGCCACCCACGTCGAATTAGCGGCGCGGATGGTCGTGAAGAAGCACGGCGAAGCCATGCTGGGGAACGTGGCGAAACTGCACTTTAAAACAACGAAATCGGTGTTGGGGAAAAACGCGGCGAGTTAGCGGAAGTTAGACGGATTCGCCTTCTTCATCCTCGGGGCGTTGCCGTACTCCGGCAGTGATAGCGGCTTCGGTGACCGGCTCCCCTTCCCAATAGAGCAACCGGTTGCAGAACGAACAGAACAGCAAGGCATCCGACCGTTTCACCTGCGCCACGAGCTGGGGGGAAATCTGCAGCTTGCAGCCGAAGCAGATGCCGTTCCGGACCGGCGCCAGCGCCTGATCCTTCCGGGCTGCCTTCAGCTTGGTGTAACGCGCCAGCAGGGTCTTCTCGACGCCGACTGCAATCTCCTTGTGCTTCTGCTCCAATTCTGACAATTCCGCGGTCAGCGCCACCTGCTGCGCATCGAGCCTGGCTTTCTCGTCGGTAAACTGCTTCTCGGCCTCGGCCTTCTTCGTCTGCGCCTCCGTAATCCCCTTCTGATGCTGTTCGATCTTCTCCATGTAGACGAGAATCCGCTCCTCGATGTCGCCTTTTTTCTTGTTTGCCATCTCGATTTCGAAGAGATGGGCCTGATATTCCTTGTTGGTCTTCAATTCGCTGAGCCGCGTCCGCATCTTTTCCGTCTGCGAGTCGTGCACCTCGATGTCTTTTTCGAGCGCGCGCCGCTCCTTGGTCGCCGCCGCCAGCAACGCGGTGAGGTCCGTCACGTGTTTTGCGATTTCGTTCAGGGGAGCCTGGGCGGTTTCGAGAAGGACGGGGAGCGTACGCTGGGAGTCTTTGATCTCCGCCATACGGAGATCGAGGGTCTGCAAATCAATAAGCGGACGCAGTTGCGGATTCAACGGGACCTCTGAGTGGGTAAGCGATCATGCTCGCCACAGTAACACATGCAATGCGCGGCTCACAAGAAACAACCACACACGCGTCATTGATGATGGCTTGCCAGTCGAAGCCCGCCGAGGCATTTGCCTTCGGCGGGCGAAGGCTGGTGGGCCCACCAGGATTCGAACCTGGGACCAAGAGATTATGAGTCTCCCGCTCTGACCACCTGAGCTATGGGCCCCAAGGTCGCATCGCCCGCAAAATCAATAGAGCCAATCCACCATCAGAAGGCTCCTACCGGGATGTTCAAAAAGGCCGCCCAGCAAGGCCGCAGCGAGCGAGACGGCGAGACGTACTCTTTTCGTACGTTGAGCCTTCGAGCGATGCGAGAACGCCGCTGGAGGCCTTTTTCAACATTCCCTACAAGCTTTCGACGAAGCTGCGCAACTTCTTGCTTCTGCTCGGATGCCGCAGTTTGCGCAACGCCTTGGCTTCGATCTGACGTATGCGCTCGCGGGTGACTTCGAAGTCCTGGCCAACTTCCTCCAGCGTGTGGTCCGTGCTCTCGCCGATGCCGAACCGCTTGCGGAGCACCTTTTCCTCGCGCGGCGTCAGCGTCTCCAGCGCGCTGTTGATCTGGCGCTGCAGGTCGTAGCGGATGGCCGCGTCCAGCGGCGACACCGCCTTCTTGTCCTCGATGAAATCGCCCAGATGGCTGTCTTCCTCCTCGCCGATGGGCGTCTCCAGCGAAATCGGCTCGCGCGCGATCTTGAGGATCTTCCGCACCTTGTCAATCGGCAGATCCATCCGCTCGGCGATCTCCTCCGGGGTGGGTTCGCGGCCCAGCTTCTGCACCAGATGGCGCGAGGTCCGGATCAGCTTGTTGATCGTCTCGATCATGTGCACCGGGATGCGGATCGTCCGCGCCTGGTCGGCAATGGCGCGGGTGATCGCCTGCCGGATCCACCACGTCGCATAGGTGCTGAACTTGTAGCCGCGCTTGTATTCGAACTTGTCCACCGCCTTCATCAGGCCGATGTTGCCCTCCTGGATCAGGTCCAGGAACTGCAGGCCGCGGTTCGTGTATTTCTTGGCGATGCTGACGACGAGACGCAGGTTCGCCTCGACCAGCTCCGCCTTGCCGCGCTTCATCTTGTCGTCGGCCAGATCGAGATGCTTGACGGCCTCCTTGATGTCCTCGGAGGTCATCTTCGCCTCGTCCATCTCGACGCGGCGGATCTTCGCCCGCGCCTCCGTCGAGATTTTCCTGATGGCCTGGAGCGATTCCTCGGACAATCCGCACTTGCGCTTCACCTCCAGCAGCCCCCGCCGGTCCCGCGACAGTTTCCGGAGCAGCGCCGCGCCGGCCTCGCCCGACGCGCCCAACCGCCGGCAGCAATTCGAAATCTCGCGCTCGGCCGACCGGATCTCCTGCGCTACGTGGCGCACCCGCTGCACCAGCTTGTCCTTGAAGAGCGGGTGGAAATTGATCGCCTCGATCTTCTCCACCACCGGCACGCGGGTTTCCTTGATCTGCGCCTTGACCCGCTTCTGCTTGGCCGGATTCCCCCGCGCCTTCCACAGTTTCTTGTAGAGCGCCACAACAGGCTTGGTCGGCTTGCGCACCTTGGCCAGCCCCTCGAGCGTCTTCTTGCGCAGCTCGGTGTCGTCCTGCTCCTGTTCCTCGCGCTCTTCGTCGTCCAGATCCTCGTCGTAGGCCGTCTGCGCAACTTCGCGGACGCCGATCTTCTCCTTTTTGATCTGCTCCGCAATCGACAGCACGAACTCCATGGTCATCGGCAGCCCGAACACCGCCATGGACACGTCCTTCTTGCCCTCTTCGATGCGCTTGGCGATCTCAATTTCACCCTCGCGGCTCAACAGCGCCACGCTGCCCATTTCCTTCAGATAGAGCCGGACCGGGTCGTCGGTGCGGCTGAGCACGCCGGGGGTCAGATCGATCCGCCTCTCCGTCCCCTCCGACTCTTCCTTCTCGTCTTTGTCGTCCTTCTCGTCCGCCTCGTCGTCGGCCGCGGCCTTCCGCGCCGCCGGCTTCTTGCCGCGGCTATGCTCGCCATCCGGCGCGTCCACGATCTCGATGTCCATCTCGCCGAAAATCGTCATGAGGTGGCTCATCCGCTCGGACGAGACCAGCTCGGCCGGCAACGAGCTGTTCAACTCGTCGTAGGTGATGAAGCCCTTCTCCTTCCCGATGGCGATCAGCTTCTTGACTTCAACCAGCATTTCGTCTTTGGCCATTGAATACTCCTCAACTACTCTATGCAGGCGGAGCCGCGGACACCGTCGCGCGACCCGACTTTTGCAATCGTAATGCGTTGACTTCGTCGTTCAACCGCTGCGCCTCGTCCGTCCGCCCTTCCTGTTCGGCTGCGCGGAGCTGCGCGATCAGGCGGCCCAGCGTGCCTTCCAGTTTCTTGCGCTCCAGCCGGTCCAGGCAATCCGTCACGTGCTGCCGCACGTCGTCGTAGGGCTGCTCGAGCATCGAGAGCTCCGTTGCCACCGTGGCGCAGGCCACGTCGGCCAGCGCGTCGTCCAGCGTGGCGCGCACCGAGACGCGCCCTTCATCCAACGACCCCAGCGCAATCTCCACGATGCGCCTGCAGGCCGGCATCGAGAAGGTCTCCGCCTCCAGCCGCCGCACGTCCGCCGGCAGCAACTGCCCCTGCAGCAGCAGATGGACCAGATCGCGCTCCTCCGGCGTGCCCTTGAACCGCGCGCCGCCAGCCGGCACGCTGACCGGGGCGTCCTTCCTGGCCGGCCGCATGTCCCGCGGCCGCAATTCCGGATAGCGCTCGATCAAACGCTGCTGATTCACGCCCAGCCGCTCCGCCACACGCTTGGTATATTCCTCTTTCTCCAACCGGTTGTTCGTCTTCTGGAGAATCCGCAGAATCTCGTCCACGCTCCGGATGCGATCCTCGATCACGGTCGAACCCGCGCGCTGCAGGCTGTGCTCGACGGCGAAGTCCAGCAGACTCGGCGCCTTTTCCTGCATCTGCGCGAAAACCGCCGTCCCCTGGTTCCGGATGAACGTATCCGGGTCGTCCCCAGACGGCAGCGAGATCACTTTCACGCCGAGGCCGCTGTCCACGAAGAGGTCCAGCGTCCGCAACGCCGCCCGCACACCCGCCTCGTCCGGATCGAACAGCAGCACCACTTTCGTTACGTAGCGCCGGATGATCCGGATATGGTCCGGTGTCAGCGCCGTGCCGAGCGTCGCCACCACGTTCGTGATTCCCGCCTGGTGCAGCGCGATCGCGTCGAAATAGCCTTCCACGATGATCAGGGTTTCCGTCTTGCCGGCCGTCTCGCGCGCCTTCTCCAGCAGATACAGCGCCCGGCTCTTGTTGAAGAGCGGCGTCTCCGGCGAGTTGAGGTACTTGGGCATGCCCTCGCCCAGAATGCGGCCGCCGAAGCCGATCACTTTCTTGCGCAGGTCGCGGATGGGGAACATCACGCGCGCGCGAAACTTGTCGTAGTAGCCGGAGGCATCCTTCGGGTTGCGCCCGCTGCTTTCCTTCGTCGTGATCAACCCGCCGGCCAGCAGATCCGGCAGCGTATAGCCGTTCTTCAGCAGGTGCTTCAGCAGGCCGTCCCAGCTTTCCGGCGCATAGCCGAAGCCGAAGGCCTCCAGCGTGTCCTCGAACATGCCGCGCTCTTTCAGATAGAGCCGCGCCTCCCGCCCGGCTTCCGCTTGTGTCAGATTGTGCATGAACCAGGCTTGCGCCACTTCGTTCAGCTGCTCCAGCTTCTCGCGATTGCCCGTGTCCTGCGACGGCCGCGCGCCCTGCGCGGCTTCCGGCACCGCGATGCCGGCCTTGCGGGCCAGTTCGCGGACGGTTTCAGGGAAGCTCGTGCCTTCCATCTTCATCACGAAGGTGAAGGTATTGCCGCCCGTGCCGCAGCCGAAGCAATGGAAGATCTGCCGCGAGGGGCTGACCATGAACGAGGGCGTTTTTTCGGAGTGGAAGGGACAGAGGCCTTTGAAGTTCTGGCCGGCCTTGGAGAGGGTCACGTAGCCGGAGACGACATCGAGGATATCGGTGCGGTCTTTAACCTGTTCGATGATCTCTTGAGGGATGAGACCGAGGCTCACGCGGTTACACTCCTGTGCCCTGCAGGATACCAAAAACGAGCCGCGCCGGCGGCTGTTTGAGACATCCCTCCCGCTGCCGTGAACCGAGTTCCAACAACACGGAAAGGCTCGAAATTTTTGATGTATTGACTGTGCAATTTAACAGACGAAAGAAAGGGGTGTCAATGGCCCAAGACGGGGTGCCGAGGCTCGCCGCGTCCGCGCCTCTCGAAGCGACCCTTCCGGCCTCTGCCGAGCGGAAACCTTCGGAAATTCCTTCGCGGACTCAGTCAGTTTCCGCTTTCCTTCTCGGCAGAGTCTCGGTGGGTGCCCCGCTTCTCCGGCAAAGTCCGCTTGAGCTCGGCACCCCCGTGGAAAGTGTGGCGGGGACAGACCGCTGATAGGCCTGCCCCCGCTCGGAACGGATGGTCGCGAAGGCCAGACATGATTGCCGGGCAATCACTATCGGAGTAGCCCACCGAATGTGGCGAAGCGTTAAGGCGACAGGCTTGGAAGCGGCCTGTCGCCTTTCTATTTTTTATGTGTCGGTGACGCTTCTTCCCTCGAGTGCGGGTTGGTCTGCTCCGACTGCGCGCGTCCAACGAGGGCCTTCTGAGGCCGCGCGTTGCGCGAGCAAGGGAGAAGACCAACCCGCCAACTCGCTATCCCTCCCTGTGCCCTCTGCGAGCAAAGAGGAGACCAGGCCGCCACCGATGGCCTTTTTACCCACCCGCTATGCGGTTAGCTATTGGAGAAATCCGATTCCTGCGGGGCGATGTTGTACAGCAGTTCGAGGTCGAATTCGTCGATCAGTTCGTTGGCGGCGCCTGCGCCCTGGTCGGAACGCACTTCGTTAATCACCAGATCGATGGCCGCCGCGGCATGCTGGCCGTATTGTTCGATCGCCGATTCGATGCGCTGCCTGGCTTCTTCCGGTTTCATACGGCCCCCCGATCTGTTGGAGCAGTACCTTAGTCCCGATGCGCGCAGTTTGGCAAGCGTCGCACCCGCGCGACCGACTGAACGGCCTATGTTCCCGGCTGACGTTTGGTGCTATAGTGCGCGGCACACTCACCGGTCACAGCAGGCCGCCATGCCTATGGACGAGACCGGGCAAGCAAGCCGAAGGCAGTATCCACGGAAGAAGGTGTTCACCTTTTGCCGGGTAGTCTGGTCCAGCCCGCAGGCGTCCTACCAGGTACCGGGCATGACCGTGGACGTCTCCAAGAAGGGCCTCGCCGTGCTGCTCCGTAATCCAGCCCAACCGATCTGGCAGGAAGCCACGATCCACATCCTGAATGATCTTCAACTCCGGGCCGCGCCGGTGCACAAGCAGTCATGGACAAAGCGGGTGGACGGCTCTCAGGTCGGCTTCATGGTGAAACAGATTGTCAGCGGGGAACGACAGTGGGAAGCCATGTGCAACGGAGCGTCTTGACCAAATCAAAATCGCCCGCTACTATGGAACGCGTTGACACGAGATAAGCGATCCAATGGCAAAGATAAAGACGAGAGTAAAAGGAAAGAATGCGCCGGCCGGAATCTCCCGCGAAGTATGGGAGTGGGCCAAGGCCAACCCACGGTATGAAAGCTTGATGGAAGAACTGGAAGACCTTGAGGATTTACGGCGCGAAAAAGCGAAAAAGGAAAAAGGCGTGCCCTTTACCAGCGTGCTCAAGGAGTATGCGCTCGCCAACCACGTTCATCTGACTCGATAAATGACCTACGAGGTTTTGCTTCAGCCTCGCGCCCGCAAGGAATTCCTCGCTCTGCTCCCGACATCGCTCGAAAAATCGCTCAGGCCTTTCACACGCTGGAGCACAATCCACGCTCCCATCAGTCCATCAAGTTGTCAGGAGACGAAGGCTACCGGCTTCGAGTCGGCGACTATCGCATCTTGTACGACATCGACGATCCAGCCAAACACGTCACCGTGTATAGAATCAAGCACCGCCGGGAAGCCTACCGCTAACGAGCGAAAAGACCCTGGCACAGGCCCGTTCCCCTAACGTCTGCAGTAGCTCTCAGCTCCTAAGTCGTAGGAGACTGAGTTTTTGACCGTATTCTCTCAGAACAAGGGAAAAGGCAGTAGGGCGCCTTTTCCCGCCCTTTTCCCTAAGAAGGGTGAGGCGGCTGCCCTTAATTGCGCGCGTCCAACGAGCACCGCCCGCTAATCAGAAAATCTAATTGATCTTGTGTGCGCGTTGCGCGAGCAGAAGGGCTGCTGCCTTACCCTTACCTCTGTCGCTTCGAGAGGCAAGGAAGCGAGAGCCTCGTCACCCTAGACTCTGGAGCAACGCACGCATTTCCGGAATCAGATCGACCCCGCCGTTGGAGCGGCCCGAAGCAGCCGCGTCGATGCCGGCGTTGAGCACCGGTTTCGCTTCGTCTTTCCGCCCCAGCTTAATCAGCGCGCGGCCCAAGGCCAGGTGCGACGCGACATGCACCGGGTCGAGCTGCACCGCGACACTCAAATGCTCGACGGCCTCTTCCAGGCTGCCGCCTTCCTGAAGAATCTTATTCCCAAGGCCATACCGCCCCAAAAATCCCCTGGGGTTTTTCACGACCATTTGTCGAAAGGCTTCTATGTCCATACCAACCTTCGGGTTGTTCGACCACCACACCAAGCTTCGCTTGATCCGCCGCGTTCGATCAACTCGCGGCGGAGTGGTACTTTGCCACCAGTAGGCTCAGATTCCTGTCTGAATGCGTCGAGGTCCATTGTAGGTTACGGGAGGATGATGGACTGCTCCGAATAGCCGAGCCCTTTGAGTGTCGCTTCCAGGGCATCAACCATCGGCTGCGGGCCGCAAAGAAAAATCGTGGTCTCAGAACCGGGAGGAGGAAGATGCCGGCGAAGGATCTCATCGGTGATCCGTCCGGTTTCCTGCGACCACCCCGCAGGCGGCTGCTCCAGCACATGATAACAATGGAAATTGGAGTGTTCGCGACTATCCCGTTCCCACTCGTCCCGGAAAATAATGTCCGCTTCGGCCTTGTTGGCAAAGATCAGGAACAGGTCCACCGCCAGGCGCTTCGTGAGAATCCAGCGGATCATGGAGATCATCGGCGTGATGCCGGTGCCTCCGGCGACGAACCCCACCCGTTTCGCCATGCCGTCCACCCAATGGCCGCCCTGCTTGGGCCCGCTCATGAGCACGGTGTCTCCGATCCGCTGATCGTGGAGGTACTTCGAAATCACGCCGGTCTCGTAGCGCTTGACCGTCAACTCGAAGTGGCCCATGGCGCCAGGCAGCGACGAGGGGGTGTACGGACGTTTCACCGTCTTCCCGTTGATCGTCGCGTGGACGTAGAGATGATCGCCGGGCAGCATATCCAGCGTCGCGTCGGCAGGCAGGTCGAAGCGGAACGTCTTCGTGTCGTGGGTATCCTGATGGATGGCCGTGAGCTGGTAGGGGCTCGGCTGGTTGGTCTTGATGCGAGTAACCGGTTCCGGAGTCATAGGTCCGTTTCCCGGTCTCAAATGAACCCGCCGTTCACGCGGATGTTCTGGCCGGTGATCCAGCGCGCATCGTCGGTGACAAGAAAGGTCACGACATCGGCGATGTCGGTGGGCTCGCCCAGGCGGCCGAGCGCGGCCATCCGTGAGAACTCCTGCTTGTGGGCTTCGGTCTTGCCCTCGCCGAAGAGTTCCGTGTCGGTCGGCCCCGGTGACACCGTATTGACCGTGATGCCGCGCCGGCCGAGTTCGTGCGCAAGGTGCCGCGTCATTTGTTCCACCGCCCCCTTCGTCGCCGCATAGGCCACATAGGTCGAGAGCATCAATCCCGTGACCGACGAGGACACGTTGACGATCCGTCCGTCGTCCGGCATGCACCGTGCCGCCTGCTTGCAGGTGAGGAAGACCCCTTTGACGTTCGTCGCCAGGATATGGTCGAACTCCTTCTCGGTGATTTCCGCGACCATCTTGTAGAGCGGGATGCCGGCATTATTGATGAGGATGTCCACCTTGCCGAATTGCTTGATGCTCTCGTCGAACAAACGCTGCACGTCCGCCGCCTGGCTGACATCGGCCTGAATCGCCGCCGCCCGGCTGCCGTCCGCTTCAATACGCTTCACGACGGCTTTGGCCTTGTCCGCGCTGTCCACGTAATTGACCACCACGCTCGCGCCCTCGCGCGCGAGGTGCTCGGCAATGGCCGCCCCGATGCCACGCGACGCCCCCGTGACAACCGCCACTTTCCCCTTCAATCGTTGTCCGCTCATAACGCTCCTTTCGCCAGGAATGCGTCGAGGTCCATGAGGCTCCTTATACCACACAGACTTCAGAGAGGGAACGAGCTGGCAGCCGGTCTCCCTTCGTGCTCGCGCAACGCGCGGCCTCAGAAGGCCCTCGTTGGACGCGCGCAGTTGAAGGGAGACCGGCCGCCGCTCGAGAGAAGGAAGCGTCACCGATAAATAATAAATAGAAAGGCGACAGGCCGCTTACAAGCCTGTCGCCTTAACGCTTCGCCACGTTCAGTGAGTTATCCTAGTAGTTATTGCCCTGCAAACCTTAAATGCCCCGTTTTCTTCCCCGGTTTCGTCACGAACCCTCATGAATCATGCGGGTTCACGCTTCGCCACGTTCAGTGGGTTACTCTGGCAGTTATTGTCCTGCAAATCTCGCCAGCTTTTTTCAGATTAATTAATCCTCTGATTCAGACGCAGAGCTTAACTGGAGCTTGCCAGCCAGCAGGAGCTTGCCGACGTAGAACATCAATCCCGCACCGGCCAGGAACAGGCCGAGCTTCCAGAGTTGGAATTCGGCGTCCTGCCCCTCGACGCGGTGAATCTCCGGCTCTCCCGGAAGATACGTCACCCGGATCGGACCTTGCTCCTGTAATCGGTCCCATACTTCCTTGTCCACCTCCACGGTGTCACTGATGTTTTCACCCAAAGCCGAAAAACGAAAGGCGACGAGGTAAGAGGTTTCTACCGTTCCGCCCTCATGTGACCGCCGCCCCGCTTGCCTTTCAATGGTACTCCGGACCGTTTTCTCCAGCACGGTACCGTCCACGATGCGCCCCTCCTGCTCCAGGCTCCGGTCATGCGCCAATCCGGTGATCGTGTAATAGGCGCTTCCGGCGAGGAACAGCACCCCCGACACCAGAAACACCCAGCCGATCGAGCTGGCCGGAAGGTCGGCCAACCATTGACGGATCGAGAATGGCTCGTTCATGGACATCTTTCACGCAATCGGGGTCAGAGTACATTCCCCTGCTTCATGCAAATTGTTATCTGACCCCAATTTCCTCATATACCATACCGATAATCATGGCGCCTGCCCTGAAGGATTGGCGCCGAGGTACGCGATGATCAGCCTCGCGTCACCGATCGGATCGGTGGTGAACGGGGCTGCGTGCTGCTTGGGCACGGCAGTGCTCAACCGCTCAGCCGCCTGGCGGATGGGAAGAGGGAAGGACACGTCCTGCTGAATCTGGCGAAGATGTTCCATCGCATCCCCGCCCCATCGCTGAACAGGCAGACGCGCCAGCCACGCCTCGGTGGCGAGGGCCACGGCCCGCCGGGCGCAGACACGCGCCTTGCCGTCATTGGCGTCTTTCAATGCAGCCTCGGCCGCGGCAAGTTCCTGTTCAATCAGCGCCGCCTGTGCCATCAGGCGAGTGCCTTTCGATGAATGATGCCGTGCACGTCGAGAATATTGTCGGTGCGATCAACCGTGTAAAAGATCCGCCACTCCCCGACCGCATACTTGGCCAGGCCGGGTAATTCCGGGGCAATCGGCTCGTGGCGGAGATTCCCGACATTGGACGCCAGCCACTTCGTCTTGTCGAGCAACCGTTGCGCCAGTTCCTTGTCCAGCGCGGCAAGATCGGCAATGACGGCGGGCTTGCAGGCAAGGCGATACCAGGGCATGGGTTACCAGTTCAACCCGAGCTTTTCGGCGACTTCATCGCCACTGACGCGGTCCGTCGAAGCCAACGACTGTTTCAGACGCGTACGGAGCGCTTCGCCAAGCTGCAGGCCAAGATCAGGGTCTCCCACCAGTTCGCGCAGCCGGTCATCGACCAAGCCACGTACAAGCTCCTTGAGTTGCTCAGACGTGAGTTGCGAAAGATCCATAAGCTATCGTAGTTGAAAACGGCGAGCGCCTCAAGAAAGAACGGGCGGACACAGAAACGAGTTGGCGGCTTGGTCTTCTCCCTTGCTCGCAGAACGCGCACGCTCAGAAGGTGCTCGTTCGATGCGCGCAGTCGGAGTAGACCAAGCCGCCGCTCGAGGGAAAAGAACCCCACCCATAAATAAAAATAGAAAGGCGACGGGCCGCTTACAAGCCCGTCGCCTTTAACGCTTCGCCATGTTCAGTGGGCTATTACGGTAGTGACCACCTGGAAATGATGAATGTCCCCATTCATCTCCCCTACAGAAAAGGTTCCTGACACCTTTTCTCGCACCTTCGGAATGTGTCAAGAGCATAGACCTTATCTAGAAAACCGCCGTCCTATTTTCAATTTTGTCACACCCCCATTTCCGCAAGAAATCTTGACGGCTGCTTAGAGTAGCCAAAGTAAGTTGCGGCATATGTAAGGGTAAGAGTCTCCTCTGAACGGGTAATAGCGACAAAACAATTTCGCCGCTCCTCATTCATCTCCTGACTATTAGAACCTTTCTTTACGGCAGCCCAGCTTGGGAGTTGATCTTCTACTAGCCCAATTAGAAATACGTGCTTAAATTCCATGCCTTTTGAAGCATGGATTGTAAAACATCGAACAGCATTAGGAGGTACCGGACGTTCCTTGGAACGCAGGTCGAGCTCCTGAAGAAAGTTGTGAAGAGGCATTTCAGATCTTTGAATGCCTTTTGTAATTTCGTCTTCGAGTGCTCGCCAGATCTGAGATTCCTCTTTAAACTCATCGAACGTTCCCTCTGGCGCTATACCAATATTAGCTTCAGCTTGCTCCAGCCATTCAAAAGCAGAATTGATAAATGCCCAATGATCCAGATGATCCAAAAGCGTCGAAGCAGTTTGCCTAAGCATTTTCTTCGTATATGGTTCAACCGCGCGTTGCTCAGAGGCAATTGCTATCCAAGACCGAAGGAAGTCCCCGTTCTCAACCGCCGCTCGTGCAATCACGTCATCAATTCTGAAATTGAGCCCTTCAAGGGAATAATAAGCGGCGCACACCCTTCTCAACTGTTCGCGATCTTGCCTTGAATTAGCAAGCCGTAACATGGAGTGAAGCCAACGGAGAGGCGGAGATTGAAACTCGTTCTTACGAATTGCAATATAAGCCGAGATCGACTTTGCATTTAATGCATCCACAACCTTTTCTAGGAGTTTTTTTGTGCGAGCCAGTACAACACAGTGCGTTCGGGCCGATACCGGCATGTGACCCATACGTTCAGCAATCCATTCCGCTTCTTGTTCGAAATCTTCAAACTTTTTCACAGTCACGCTCCCCTTACTTTTGACAGCCTTGTGAGCTGACAAATCTTTTTTGTCATGCGAGCGATGTTCGTTGTGGCGAATCAGGTTATTTGCAAGATCAATAACTTCCGGAGGACAACGGTAATTTTCAGGCAACTGAATTACTCGCATCGCGAAGCGTGATCGAAGGTCTTCCATTCGTTGCGGACTAGCTCCAGTCCACTGATAAATGATCTGATCGTCATCTGCCACAACAAAAAGGTTGGGGGTTGTTTCGAGAACGATGCTCGCAAGCAATCGATACTGTGCTGCATTTGTATCTTGGAATTCATCCACGCAGACGTATCGGTAAGTCCGCCTGATTTGCTTTGCAATTGCCGGTTTCTGCTCCAAGAGCTCGACTGCAGCAGCTAACAACGATCCGAAATCCATCTGATTGGCTTCGACAAGTCTTCTTCTATAGTCCACATATACATCCGCTATCTCATCTGCGTACGGTTGTTTGCCTAAATGTTTCTTAGCCATTGCAGGCGATACAGAGTCGGCGAGCAACCTATCAAGAGCTGGAAGAAGCTGTTCGGGAGTAGGACGAAAATCGGAATCGTTGCGAATTACTGCCTTGATAGACTGCCCAAGTATCGCTTGTCGATCGGCAGGCTCCGAGAGAATTGTGAAATCCGGCTTCAGACCAATATGACTTCCATGCTGTCGAAGGATCTCTGCTGAGAAAGAGTGGAATGTTGTGAGCAATGCGCGATCGCGACCTTCTGTAACCAACCCGTCAATCCTGTTCCGCATTTCTGCGGCAGCCTTATTAGTGAAAGTGATCCCCAGAATGCGAAATCTTTCGCCTTGGCTTTGCTCGATCAATCTGGCAATGCGAAAAGTCAACACTCGCGTCTTACCAGAACCAGGCCCTGCCAGAACTAGGAGAGGTCCATCCTGCCACTCTACAGCTTGCAGTTGAGTGGAATTTAAACTGGCCAGATCAATGCTCATGATCCACTAGCAGCAAGCTTTGCTGCCCTCTCAATGACTTCCTGAAGAGCCTTGGGAATGTTTAGGGGCTTGGATTTCTCAATTTCTGCGATGACGGCGTGTGCCAGATATGGTTTGGAAGTAGAGTTTATTGCTGCATCGATCGTTTCGGAAACGTATTGGCTTGATCCTTTTGACGACTTGATTGCTGATCGGTGCTTAGTATCGACTACTCCCTCATAAACTGAGCTATAGCCTCCATTCCACATACAGTGCTCAATGTCGTCCTCGGATAACGTCGTTATGCGGTCTGATGGCTTATCTGATCCAAGCAAAGAAGTAGCAGTTCCTGCGTAATCTTTGCCTGCCCTGTCTCCGTCTGTTAAGACATGCCACTCAATACCGAGATCTCTAGCGACCTTAATAAGCGGCATCAATCCACACTGAGCGTATTCCACGCATGCCACTCCCTGCGACTCGAAGTCCGATCGCGCCATACGAGCTAGCTCAGGTAAGATCGTAAAATCTGTTTGCCCTTCCACGAGCAACCAACAACGAGCAAATAATAAGGAACCTCGCTTTGAACGAATGTGGTAAGTGACCTTCAGGTTTTCGCTGCTACTGAGAGTTGCAGACTTCACTCGAAACACTTCAATCTTTCCATGTCGTCTAGCTAAACGACGGATCGCAAATATTGGCACAGATGCAAGTAGATCGCCAGAATGCGTAGCGATAATTTTCTGCCCGGACAACTTTTCGAGTGTTTTCCACATTGCTCTTATCGCCGATGGATGCAGATGGGATTCTGGTTCTTCCAGAGCAAGAATGGGCTCCGAGTTCTTATCGTAGGCCTCGGCGAGACGTGACTGCAGAAAAGCCTCGAAGAGAAATAATACGGCTAGGCTTTGCGTGCCAGAGCCGTGTTGAGAAATAGGCAACTTTGCACCAGTCGTTGAGGCCAGTTTAACTTGTGTTCTGGCCAACATGTCGAAGATTCGAGCTGGCACTGCTTCTACGCTAACAAGATCTTTGGCTGCCAGCGGAACCAGGTTCCCAGTCTTTGCGAGCTGGGCCTTTACAACCTCAAATGGCTTATGACTGTCCAATACAGATTGATTGATTTGCTCGATTTGTTCCTCGATTTCCTTGCGTTTCTCTTCCGTTATCTGAGGGTTCTTGGTAAACGGTGCCCAAAACGATGACTTGGGTTGAAAATATTGCGAGCTATCGCGAACAGCGGTTAATAGAAACACAGGAGAAAGTAGCTGCAGGTCTAATACTAGTTTTGCCTGCCTTGCTGTTGGCAAAGTATTGCCATCCTTATCCAAAAATACCCACTCGACAACAAAGTCTTTTACGGTCTTTTCATACTTCGCTGAAACTCGGAAGGTTATGCGCTGGCGATCATCGTCCAAGGTTTGCATGACGCTCGGGAACGCCTGTGCGATCTCATCAGGCCACTCATCTTTTTTTGATTCTTCGAACGTCAGAGTAAGTACCAGTGGTGGGGCGCCTGATGGATCTGACATTGCGGACGTAATATGAAAATCATATTCTGTAAAAGGAAACGCACGCCGGCCAAGGCTCCGTGTCATGCAGGAGTGTAAGGCTTCAAGAACACTGGTCTTTCCAGTATTGTTCTCGCCAATCAAGACAGTCGTTTGGTCAAGTTCGATCTCAAGATCGGCAACTCCTCTGTAATTTTCCATTCTGAACTTCTTTAGGAACATAGCGCGAATTGTGGCCTACTTAACCTGTGCGGTCAAGCATGCCTACGTAGGCACACGATTCGTAGCTCAATGGATAGAGCACTAGACTACGGATCTGGGGATTGAAGGTTCAAGTTCTGTCGGGCGAGGAGCGGTCAATGAAGCGTCATCGTTTCGAGGGCAATCGCTACTGGAGCAGCACACTGAACGGGGCGAAGCGTTAAAGGCGACGGGCTTGTGAAGCGGCCTGTCGCCTTTCTATTTTTTAATAGTGGCTGGAAGGGATGAACTCGGAGGCGTTCGGCATGGCGGGAGCGGGATATCGAGAGCTGTGAGAGTGCCGCGAGCCGTTCTGCTGGTCCGGTGAGACGAGCGGCCAACAGTACGACGTGAATGGCCGTGAGAGGTCAACGCATCATGCCGGCGCCGGAGAGTTCGCCCTTCGTCAGCCGCTCTCCTAGAGGCGCTGAAGCGGAGGGGCATGCTACCCCGGCTTCCCCGTCACCTGCGGTCTTTATAGCTTGGGTGGTGCCTTCGCGGCCTCTTTCGGGTGGATGACCCTGGCGTGATGATCTTTCTTATGGCAGGTGCCGTCCTCGACGGTATAGACATCGCTTAATTTTTCTTTGATGTGCTTCTCAACCTGCTCGCAGAGTTCCTGGGAGGTGACGCCGAGGCAGTGAAAACAGCAGGGCCGCGGGTCTGCCGCGAGAGCCCTCTCAATGGTCTTCATGATGTCGTGAATGCTTGTCATGGGTCGTGTCTCAGTATAGCAGACTTATCTGGGTGGCCAGTGCCTGGGTGCCCGATGTGCTTGCGCTCCGCCTTGAGATGTTCCACAAGGTACCAGACGATCGCGACATTGATCGCCAGGACCACCAATTTCACGAGCGTGAACCCTTGGCTCAGCGTGTAGAGCTCGACCGGGATAAAGAGACTGTTGGTGGCGATCGTGAGATAGGCCGCCCACCGCAGCGCCAGCCAGAGGCCGACGCCTTCCGTCAGCGTCAACGAGCCGTACACGAGGGTGCCGACGCCGATCTCCTCGAGCGTCTTCCCATCCATGACGCCGAACGTGGCGATGAGCTTATGCACGACGTAACTATGCATATCCGCATGCAGGGCGTTGGCGCCTTGCTCGATCAGCGCGGCGAAATCGCGGTTGAGCAGGGCCAGCAGGCCGCCGCTGGCGCCAAGCAGCAGCAGGCCCTTGGCGATCTTGAAGCCGGCAATCAGCCGCAGCCCTTTTTTGTGAGCCACCCGTTTCACTGGCGTCCGTTCAGAGGATGGCCTCGAACCTGCGCGCGAGACCGACCAGGCACCGAGGTAGCCGGGAGACGCGTTAGCCCAGTGGCCAGCGCCTGGGACAGCCGCCAAACTTTATTCGCCCTTTCGGAATTCTCGGGCTCCATGCAGAACACCAAGGACCGCGATCTCATTCTCGTGAACTTCATAGAGCAACCGATAGGTATGGATCAACAGTTCTCGAACGTTCGGGTCTCCGATCTCAGGAACTACGCGCCCACGCTCGGATAACGTGCTAAGACTTTCGGCTTTATTGGAAATTTCTTCGAGAAAGGCCAGAGCGGAAGAAGGAGAATCGTTCGCGATATAGGCCGCTATCTCTTCGAGGTCGGTTCGCGCACCAGGCGTCCAGACTACTTCGCGCCGCTTTGCCACTTTTTCCTGAGCTCGCGCATGACGTCCTCGTGCCGGAGCTTCTTCCCTTGCGCGAATTCCTGCCTGCCACGCTCGACCGTCTGCAACATGTAAAGGCGATACTGAATCTCGTCCAGCGTGCAATCCTCTGGAAGCTTGTCGAGCAACTCAATAACGGCCTGTTTGGTAGTCATGCCCGCCTCCCCCGTCTTGTCGATGCCCAATTATGTCGCCTGCGTAGGGACCTGTCAACGCTAACCCTACCCCTGCGACTCACCGAAAACGTTCTCAAGCGACAGCCCCTTCGCGCCCTTTGGCGTAAAACCGCCGGCTCTGCCTGATCTGCTTCATCATGTCGGGATCGCAGAGAATATCCAGCGTCTCTTTTTGCCGCTGGTACTCCTCGTAGCTCACCAACATGGCGGCCGGACGGCCGTTTTTAGTCACGACGATTTCCTCGTCCCGCTCGGCCACACCCGTAACCAGCTCAGGGAGACGCGTTTTGACTTCCGAGATCGGCAGCGTCTTCGACATGGCATCCATTCTACCGTTGGCCAGAGTTCCGGCCAACCAAAATTTAGAGCCTCTCCAAAGGGCAATCAAGACTGAGGCCGGACTTCGCTGGAGGAGCAGTTAAGGGGGGGCTTGGTCCGAGTGAGAGACAAGGCTTCGGGCGCCTTGTCCCTCACCTACTCTCTCTTCTGCGAGTGCGGCTTGGTCTCCTCCGACTGCGCGCATCGAGGGAGCACCGTCTGCGCGTGCGGCCTCTGCGAGCAAGGGAGGGGACCCAAGCCGCCAGCTCGCTTCCTTCTATCCTGGCGGCCAGTGCATCGGCCGTCCCCCCAACACGTGCAGATGCAGATGAAAGACGGTCTGGCCGCCGTTTTTGCCGGTGTTCACGACCATCCGGTAGCCGCCTTCGGCAATGCCTTTCTGCTTGGCGATCTTGCTGCCGGTCATCATGAGATGCGCCAGCAGGCCGGCATCGGCCTCGTTCAACTCGGCGATAGAGGCGACATGTTTGCGCGGAATCACGAGCACATGGGTCGGCGCCTGGGGGTTGACGTCGTCGAAGGCGACGCATTTGTCGTCCTCGTGGACGATCTTGGAGGGAAGTGTCTTCTCGGCGATCCTGCAGAAGAGGCAGTCGCTCATTTCTTCTTTGCCTTCTTAGCCCCGTTTGTCTTGTCGTTCGCCTTCGCCTTTTCACCCGCGTTCGCTTTGGCCTGGGCCTTGGCCTTCAGGCCGGACGTCCCGAACCGGGCGGCCAGTTCTTTGTAGACTTTCTCCGGCTTGATATCGTGGAAGCCGAGCGCGACGAGCGTATGAAACAGCAAATCGGCGGTTTCGTAGATGATCTCTTCCTTCTTCCCACCCTTCGCCGCCAGCGCGACCTCGCCCGCCTCCTCCACCACCTTCTTCAGGACTTTGTCCACGCCGCCTTGCAACAGTTTGGAGGTATAGGACTCCGCCGAGGGACGCGCCTTGCGATCCTGAATCGTCTGATAGAGCTTGTCGAGAATTCCACCGCCGAAACCGTCCACCGTCTTGATCCCATCTACCGAGCCGTCTTCGTGCAGACGCATGAAGAAGCAGGTTTTCTCGTTGGTGTGGCAGGTCGGGCCGAGCGGCTCGGCTTTGACCAGAAGGGTATCGCCGTCGCAGTCCACGAAGATGTCTTTCAGCATGAGCTTGTTGCCGGAGGTCTCGCCTTTCTCCCAGATTCGGTTGCGCCAGCGGCTCCAGAAGTGGACGGTTTTCTTCTCCAGCGTCAGCTTGATGGACTCCGGGTTCATGTAGGCAAGCATGAGCAGGCTGCCATCCCGCCAGTCCTGGATGACCGCCGGAATCAAGCCCTGCTTGTCGAATTTCAAATGGCTCAGGTCCATGTTCCCACCAACGATGAACTATGAAGTATGAAGTCTGAACGGAAGATTGATCTTCACTTCATCGTTCATAGTTCTACGTTCTAACCGGTATTCCCCGCCCCTTGAGATACGCTTTCGCTTCTGGAATGGTATGCGTCCGGTAGTGAAAGATGGAAGCCGCCAGCACCGCGTCCGCCTTGCCCTTCACGAAGCCGTCATAGAGATGCTCCAGCGTGCCGACGCCGCCCGAGGCGATGACCGGGATGGACAGGGCGTCGGAGACCGCTGCGGTCAGCTCCAGATCGTAGCCGCTCTGCCGGCCGTCCTGGTCCATGCTGGTCAATAAAATCTCGCCCGCGCCGTAGCCTTCCATTTTCTTCGCCCATTCGATCGCGTCAATGCCCGTCGGCTTGCGCCCGCCGTGCGTGAAGACTTCCCATCTGTGGGCAGACCCACAGCTTTCTTCAGTTTCATCTAACCGACGCTTCGCGTCGGGGGCCAGCCGCGCGCATCTTTTTGCGTCGATCGCCACCACGATGCATTGCGTCCCAAACCTGCCGGCGGCTTCCTTCACGAACTCCGGCCGCTCGACCGCCGCAGTGTTGATACTGACTTTGTCCGATCCGGCTGTCAATAAGTTACGGATGTCTTCGAGCGTGCGGACGCCGCCCCCGACCGTGAGCGGCATGAAGACCTGCTCGGCCGTTTTGGCGACCACATCGAGGAGGGTCTTGCGGTTTTCGTGGGACGCGGTGATGTCGAGGAAGCAGAGCTCGTCGGCGCCGTCTTTATCGTAGGCCTTGGCGATTTCGACCGGATCGCCGGCGTCGCGCAGGTTCACGAAGGACACGCCCTTCACGACGCGCCCATCCTTCACGTCCAAACAGGGGATGATTCTCTTCGTGAGCATGACCATCCATCATGAAGCCGCGGCGATCGCCTGTCTCAGGTCTATCTTGCCTTCGTAGAGCGCCTTGCCCAGGATGACGCCCTCGACCCGCGGGCCCAGCGCCTTGATGGCCTTGAGATCGTCAAGCGTGGAGATCCCGCCGGACGCGATGATCGGCACCGGCGACGCGTCCACAATGAGCTTGAGCGACATGAGGTTCGGCCCCGCCATCATGCCGTCCTTCGCGATGTCGGTGTACATCACGGCGGCCAGCGCCAGGCCGGCCAGCGAGATGATGGCCTCGCGGGCCGTGATATCGGTGACCGTCTTCCAGCCGTCGGTCGCCACGAGACCATTCTTGGCGTCAATGGACACCACGACGCGTTCCGGAAACACTTCGAGAATCTCTTCCACCACTTGCCGGTGCCGCAGCGCCGTCGTGCCCATCACCACCCGCTTCGCGCCGACGCCGAGATACATCCGCACCGTGTCGAGCGACCGGATGCCGCCGCCCACTTGAATGGGAATGGAGACGGCGCCGGCAATCGCTTCGACATGCGCGAGGTTTTTCGGCTCGCCTTCGAAGGCTCCGTTGAGATCCACGATGTGGAGCAGTTGCGCGCCCTGGTCCTGCCACTTCCGCGCCATCTCCGCCGGGTTGTTGGAATAGACCGTCGCCTGGTGCATGTTGCCTTGCGTCAAGCGCACGCACTGACCGTCTTTGAGATCAATCGCCGGGATGATCAACATGCCCACATCCTACACAAACGATTTTCCCGGTGCGAGCACAATTTAGCGTTTGGCCTTGGCGCCGAAGGGAAAGGTGTCGGCCAGATGGGCCGTGCCGTACTCGACCAGCTCGTCCGCCGTCACGAACACGCCGCCATGCTCTGCAAAGCCCCTGGCATCCTCGTTGAGCGGCTTTTGTTTTTCGTAATAGTTGCCGACCCACAGGGTGGCGCCGTCGGACGCAATCAGTTTGATTTCGAAGCCGACCGCCGCGGTCTCGCCGCCCAGCTTGCTGCCCTTCCGCTCCTGATAGACGACCACGCGCCCGATAATCGCCGCATCCAGGGACATCTTCATCGCGACCTTCGCCGCCCGCTGTTCCGGAATGGCCTCGCCGCCTTCCGTGTCCAGCTTCCTGACCGCCGCGGCCGCATCGTCCGGCGAGAACACGTTCAACCCTTCCCAATTTTTGAGCTTCCCATAGAACGAACGGGACACCTTCTCGGCCGCGGCCGCCGGCACGCCGGATACCTGACTCGTAAAACGCTCTCCGGACGGCGGCACCGCCACGGACATGTCCGAACGCCTGACGCCCTGCGGAGGCACCAGCTCGTCATAGGGACGGCTTTCCGTGATTTGCGACGTCATCAGCGTGTCGAACGGCAGCACCACCACCGTCTTGACGTGATACTTGTCGATATTCCCCGAGACCGCCGACGTGACCTTGGACTTGAAGGCGCAGCCCGCCAGCAGGCCTGCCGCGATCAGCACACACACCGTCGGATGCCAGGTATGTCGTACAGTTAGCATGACCATTCTCCAAAGTTTTTGACGATGCGCAGGCCGGCCGCCTGGCTCTTCTCCGGGTGAAACTGGCAGGCGAAGATATTATCCCGCCAGACGCTTGAGACGAACGGCAGCCCGTAGTCCGTCCTGGTCGCCACCACCGAGGGGTCCTGCGGCTCGACATAATAGGAATGGACGAAATACACGTGCTCGCCCGACGCGATCCCCTTCAGCGGCGGCGCCGCCCGTTCGATGACCACACCGTTCCATCCCATGTGCGGCACCTTCATGCGGATGGTCGTCCTGGCGGCCTGGCCGTTGCCGAACGGAAACTTCTTTACGCGGCCGGCCAGCAGGCCCAGGCCCTGGTGGAGGCCGAACTCCTCGCTTTCCGTGAACAGCAGTTGCAGGCCCAAACAGATGCCGAGGAACGGTTTCCCTGACGCGATGGTCTTCCGGATCGGCTCGATCAGGCCGTATCGTTCCAGATTGGCCATGCAATCGGCAAAGGCACCGACGCCCGGCAGGACGACATGGCCGGCATCGGCGATCGCGCGGGGATCGCGTGTCACGACTGCCTGGTGCCCGACCGTTTCAAAGGCCTTCTGCACGCTCCGGAGATTCCCCATGCCGTAGTCGATGATGGCAATCATAAAGACCGTGAACCGTGAAAGGTGAAAAGTTAGAGGTGAAAGGATACTCATCGGACACAACCTTTTACTTTTCACTTTTTACTTTTTACGCGTTACAGGCTTCCCTTCGTCGACAGCACGCCCTTGACCCGCCCGTCGAGCGAGGTCGCCTGATCCAGCGCCTTCGCAAACGCCTTGAACGTCGCCTCGATGATATGGTGCGGATTCCGCCCATACAGCACGTTGATATGCAGGTTGAACGCCCCGCGCGCCACGACGGCTTCGAAAAAGTCCTGGAACAGGTAGAGGTCGAACTCCTTGATGCGCCGGTTCGGCAGCTTGGCGTTGTAGACGAGGTACGGCCGGCCGCTGAGGTCCACCGTGACCTGCGCCAGCGTTTCGTCCAGCGGCACCGAGGCGAAGCCGAACCGCCGGATGCCCTTCTTGTCGCCCAGCGCCTGCTTGAGCGCGTCGCCCAGCACGATGCCGACGTCTTCGACCGTGTGGTGATCGTCGATGTGCGTATCGCCCCTGGCCTGGACGGTCAGATCGAAGAACCCATGCCGGCCCAGCAGGTCCAGCATGTGGTCCAGGAACGGGATGGGCGTCTTGATCCGGGTCCGGCCGGTGCCGTCCAGTACCCAGTCCACCCGAATGTCCGTCTCTTTCGTCGCCCGCTTGATGGCCGCGCGACGCGCCTGTGTCCGACGTGCCTTTTTCATGAGAACCTGCTCTCCAGCGATTTTGCGTGGGCGTCGAGCCCTTCCATGTTGGCGATGCGCGTCAGGTGGTCCTTGACCCGCGTCAACTCTTCCTTGCTGTAGGAAATGAGATTGCTCCGCTTCACGTAATCCTCCACAGACAGGGGCGAAAAGAACCGTGCCGTCCCGCCCGTCGGCAGCACGTGGTTGGGCCCGGCCACGTAGTCGGCCACGGCCGGTGGCGTATGCCGCCCGAGAAAAATCGCGCCGGCGTGCCGGACTTTTTCCAGATAGTCGAACGGGCGCTCCACCGACAGCGTGAGATGCTCCGGCGCGATCTCGTTGGCGACGCCGATCGCCTCGTCCATATTCCCGACGACCAGCACCGCCGCATGGCGCGCCAGCGACTTGGAGATGATCGGCCCGCGCTTGAGCCGCTTCACCTGCTCGTGGAGCTGCCGGACCACATCGCGCGCGAGCCGTTCCGAAACCGTCACGAGCCAGACCTGCGCCTCTTCGTCATGCTCGGCTTCGCAGAGCAGATCGGCCGCCACGTGGGCGGGATTCGCCTGCTCGTCGGCCACGACGAGCAATTCGCTGGGGCCGGCCACCATATCCAGCGCCACGGTGCCATACAACAGCCGCTTGGCCGTCGCCACGAAAATATTACCCGGTCCGACGATCGCATCCACCCGCGTGATCGTCTTGGTGCCGTAGGCCATCGCGCCCACCGCCTGCACGCCGCCGATCCGGTAGACCTCGTCCACGCCGGCAATGTCGGCTGCCACCAGAAGATAGGGACTGATCACACCCTTGGGCGCGGGCGTGCACATGACGACCCGCTTGACCCCCGCCACCTTGGCCGGAATCGCGCACATGAGCACGGAGGAGGGATAGGCCGCCTTGCCGCCGGGCACGTAGAGCCCCACCGCGTCCATCGGCACGACCATCTGTCCCAGCGTCGCGCCGTTGTCCTGGTACATCCAGGTTTTGGCGCGCTGCCGTTCGTGGAACGCCATGACCCGCTGCGCCGCATAGCGCAGGGCGTCGCCCTCCTCCTTGCGGATCTGGTAGTAGGCGTCCTTGATCTGCTGCGGGCTGACCCGGAACTGCGGCGGCTTCAGCGACACCCGGTCGAACTTTTTCGTGTAGCGGGACACGGCGGCATCCCCGCCCCGTTCCACCGCCTTCAGGATGGTCCTGACGGTCGCTTCCACCTTGCCGCTCGACTGGCCTGCCCGGCCGGCGATCTTTTTCAGCGCCGTCTTGAAGGCCTTGTCCGTGCTCGACAGAATTTTGATCATCGCCTGCTCCGCTTCTTCGCCCGCTGCACCCGCCGCGTGGTCGTCCGGCGGCCGGCGCGACGCCCGTTCAATCGCGCCATCAATGCTGAAATTTCGCCGTGCTTCAGCTTGAGGCTGGCCCGGTTGACGATCAGCCGCGCCGTGGACTCGGCGATCACTTCGACTTCTTCCAAATCGTGCGCCTTCAACGTGCGTCCGGTGGAGACGAGGTCCACGATGCGATCGGCCAGATCCACGATCGGCGCCAGCTCGATGGACCCGTAGAGCTTGATGATCTCGACCGGAATCCCCTTCTGATTGTAATAGCGCTCCGTGATGTTCGGATATTTCGTCGCCACGCGCAGCTTCGCGGACAGGCGCTCGCGCACCTCATGCCCTTTCCTGGCGGCGACGGAGAGGCGGCATCGGCCGAACTTGAGATCCATCGGCTCGTAGACGTCGAGGTTCTGCTCCAGCAGCATGTCCTTGCCGACGACGCCCACGTCCGCCGCGCCGTACTCGACATATGTGGGCACGTCGCTCGGCCGGATGATCATAAATGTCAGGTCATTCTCGGGACACTCGATGATCAGCCGCCGGCTTTCGGCCGACACCCTCTTGCCGGCATAGCCGGACTTCCGGAACAGCTCGATGGCCGGCTCCAGCAGTTTGCCTTTCGACAACGCGACCGTAATCATGTCCGCCCCTTTGCAATCTGCCCATTTGCAATCTGATTGGGCTGGCCCGTGTTAGGCACCCGCCGGATGGCGGCGCCCAGGCCGTTGAGTTTCTCCTCGATCCGTTCGTACCCGCGGTCCAGATGATACACCCGCGCAATTTCCGTTTCGCCTTCCGCCGCCAGTCCCGCGACGATCAGCCCGGCGCTGGCCCGCAGGTCCGACGCCATCACGGGCGCGCCGCTGAGCTTCGTGGTGCCGGTCACCACCGCGTGACTGCCGTCCACCTTGATCTCCGCGCCCATGCGCTGCAACTCCGGCACGTGGATGAACCGGCTCTCGAACACCGTTTCCGTGATCACGCTGGTGCCCTGCGTCACGCACATGAGCGCCATCATCTGCGCCTGCATGTCGGTCGCGAAGCCCGGATAGGGATAGGTCCTCACATCCACGCTCTTGAGACGCTTCGACGCCTTGAGCCGGATCGATTCCTTGTTCTCCACGATCTCGGCGCCCGCCTCGCGCAACTTGGCCGTCACCGCTTCCAAATGCTGGGGCCGGCAGTCCTTTACGCAGACGTCGCCGCCCGTGATCGCCCCGGCGGCCAGATAGGTGCCGGCTTCGATCCGGTCGGGGATGATTTCGTGATCGGCCCCGCGCAATTCCTTCACGCCCTCGACCGTGATCAGATCGGAGCCGGCGCCGGCGATCCGCGCGCCCCGCTTCACGAGGAACGCGGCCAGATCCACGATCTCCGGTTCCTTCGCCGCATTCTCGATCACCGTCGTGCCGTCGGCCAGGCAGGCGGCCATCATCAGATTTTCCGTGCCCGTGACCGTCGGGAAATCCAGGCAGATCCGCGCGCCCTTCAACCGCAGCGCCTTCGCCTTGATGTAGCCATGCTCGACCGTGACGGTTGCGCCCATCTGTTCAAATCCCGCCAGGTGGAGATTCACCGGCCGTGAGCCGATCGCGCATCCGCCGGGCAGCGAGACCGTGGCCTCGCCCCACCGGGCCAGCAGCGGGCCCAGCACGACCACCGACGCGCGCATGGTTCTCACGAGATCGTATGGCGCCTCCGACGAACGGAGCGCGTCCATCTTCATCGTCACGCGGTTCCCCTCGGTCCTCACTGTCGCGCCCAGGATGCCCAGCAGCGTGCCCATCGTGACCACATCCACCACGCGGGGAACGTTCGTCACGGTACACTCCCCGCCGCCCAGGATGACCGACGCAAGAATCGGCAGCGCGGCGTTCTTCGCCCCGCTGACCTTGATGTCGCCCTGCAACCGCCGCCCGCCGGAAATAATGATTTTGTCCATACCCACCAAACTACGAACTTAGAACGATGAAGTCTGAACGTCGAACCAAAAAATTTATCTTCACTTCATCATTCATAGTTCATACTTCATCGTTTCTGCGCGCACAGGACGCGCGCAATCCCGGCCTGGTCAGGCCGAACGTCCACGATCCCGTATTGCTTCGTCGCGTCGAGCAGCATCCGCACTGATTCCACCTGCCCCTGCCCGACTTCCATGATCAGCCAGCCGGCTGCGCTCAACAGACCGGCGGCCTCCTGCACGAGACGGCGATAGATTGCCAGACCATCGTCACCGCCGGCCAGCGCGATGCGCGGCTCGAAGAGCCGGACTTCCGGCTGCAACGCGTCCCATTCACGCTCGGCAATATAGGGCGGATTGGAGACGACGAGATCCACCCGGCCGGACAACCCGCGCGCTTCAAGAGGCTTCAGGAGGTCGCCTTCTACAAACGTCACCTGCCCGGCCATGCCATGGCGCTCCGCGTTCCGGCGGGCCACGCGCAGGGCTTCCGCCGAACAATCCGTCGCATACAGCACCGCCAGCGGAAGCCGATGCGCGAGCGACACGGCGATACAGCCGGACCCGGTGCCGACATCCGCCACGACCGGCCTGCGTCCCGCCGCCGGTTGAATCCCGGCGCAACGGACGGCGGCTTCCACGAGCCCTTCCGTTTCGGGCCGGGGGATAAGCACGCCGGGCTCCACCTCGAACTCCAGCCCGCAAAACTCCTGCGTGCCCAGCAGATATTGCAGCGGTTCCCGTTGGGCACGGCGCGCCAGCAGCGCCTCCGCGCGGCGCAACCCCTCGCCCTCCACCTGCTGCAAGTCGTTCATACGCAGAGCAAGCGGCGTCATGCGTAGCGCATGCTCCAGCAGCCAGCCCGTTTCCCGGCCGGCCTGCTCGATGCCGGCGCGCAGGAGCCGCACGGCGCCCTGCCGCGCCAGCTCGCCGATGGACATCGCCTGTGGGGACGCATCCGTCCCGATCATGAGACCTCCGAGACCATCTGCTTCGTCTGCGCAGTTTTCAATCCTTCGATCAGCTCGTCCATATCGCCGTCCAGCACCTGCTCCAACCTGTGCAGCGTCAGCCCGATCCGGTGATCCGTCACGCGATTCTGCGGAAAATTATAGGTCCGGATCTTCTCGCTCCGGTCGCCGGTGCCGACCTGCGATTTCCGCTGCTGGGCGATGTCGGCGTCCTGTTTTTCCCGCTCCGCTTCGACGATGCGCGTCCGTAGCGTGCGCATGGCCTTGGCGCGATTCTTCAATTGCGACCGCTCGTCCTGGCACGTCACGACCACGCCGGTCGGAATGTGCGTGATCCGCACGGCCGATTTGGTCGTATTGACGCTCTGCCCGCCGGCGCCGGAGGAACAGAAGGTGTCGATCCGCAGGTCGTTCGGATTGATGTTCACGTCCACTTCCTCCACTTCCGGCATCACCGCCACCGTCACGGTCGAGGTGTGGATGCGCCCGCTGGCTTCCGTGGCCGGCACCCGCTGGACGCGGTGCACGCCGCTCTCGTGCTTGAGCCGGCCGTAGGCGCCCTTGCCCTCGACCAGTAGGACGACGTTCTTATATCCGCCGATGCCGGTCTCGTCCGCCTCCATCAATTCCGTTTTCAGCCGCTTGCGCTCCGCGTAGCGCGTGTACATCCGCAACAGATCGCCGGCGAACAGGGCGGCTTCTTCGCCGCCCGCGCCGGCCCTGATTTCGACGAACATGTTCTTGCCGTCGCGCGGGTCCTTCGGGACCAGCAGCTCTGTCGCCCGCTCTTCCATCTGACGCCGCCTCTCTTGCAGCGCGCGGACTTCCTCGGTCGCCAGCCCCTTCAACCCGGCATCGGCGCCAGCGTCCTTGAGCATCTGCTCGGCATCATGCAGATGCGTGAGCAGGGCTTGATACTCGACGAACAACTGCGCAGTCTCTTCCAGGTCACTGCGCTCCTTGTTGAGCTTGCGCACCTGATCGGGCTGGCTGAGGACGGACGGCTCCATGAGCTGATGGGTCAGCTCGTCAAACCGCTTCGCCGTGGCCCCCCACTTGGCCAGCAGCAGCGCGTCCCTGGACTCTGTCGTATTCGTTTCAGCCATGTCGTCCTTATGCCTACGCGGCTTCGGCGTAGCCCGCCGGAGCCGATCCTCCTTCGCTAAAGCTACGGAGGATGCCCCGCCTCGCATGGAGTCACAGATCTACGCTGTGACTTTCGGCGAAGGCGGGTCAAAAAACAGAGGGACCCTGCCCGCTCGTGAACAGCGTCTCTCTTTACTCCTCTTCTGGTCCCGTCCGTCTCCGTTATTCCAATCCAAAAAAACAGAGAGACCCTGCCCCCGATGAAATCGTGTCCCTCTGTACTTCTTCTGCTGCCCTATCCGTTTCCCTATTCCAGTCCGAAAAAACAGAGGGACCCTGCCCCTCAACGAAGCAGGGTCCCTCTGGTGAATGCGCTAATGCGTCCGATTTGCGATCGGCGTCACCCTGTCTTCGTCTTCTTGGCGTACTTCTTGTTGAACCGCTCCACACGCCCTTCCGTGTCCAGAATTTTCTGCGTGCCCGTGAAGAAGGGATGGCACTTGGAGCAACTGTCCACTTTGAAATCGCCAACCGTCGAGCGCGTCTTGAACTTGGCCCCGCAGGCGCAGCCGATGGTGGCTTCCCTGTACACCGGATGAATCCCCTTTTTCATGATCGTCCTCTCCCAGCCTTTCTACCGATTCATGGACTGCAGGAAGTCCTGGTTGGTCTTGGTGCCCGCGATCTTGTCGATGAGAAACTCCATCGCTTCCATCGTCCCGAGCGGGCTGAGCACCTTGCGCAACACCCACATCTTATTGAGCCGGTCCTTATCCACCAGCAACTCTTCCTTGCGGGTGCCGGACTGGCTGATGTCGATCGCCGGGAAGATCCGCTTGTCGGCCAGCCGGCGGTCCAGATGGACCTCCATGTTGCCCGTGCCCTTGAATTCTTCGAAGATGACGTCGTCCATGCGGCTGCCCGTATCCACCAGGGCCGTGGCCATGATCGTCAGGCTCCCGCCGTTCTCGATGTTCCGGGCGGCGCCGAAAAACCGCTTCGGGCGTTGCAGGGCGTTGGAGTCCAGACCGCCGGAGAGTACCTTGCCGCTCGGGGGCGCGATCGTATTATACGCCCGCGCCAGCCGGGTGATGCTGTCCAATAGGATGACGACGTCCCGCTTGTGCTCGACGAGGCGCTTGGCCTTTTCCAGGACCATCTCGGCCACCTGCGCGTGGCGCTGGGCCGGTTCGTCGAACGTGGAGCTGATGACTTCTGCCGCCTTGACCTGTCGCTGCCAGTCGGTGACCTCTTCCGGCCGCTCGTCGATCAGCAGCACGATCAGCGTGACTTCAGGGTGATTTTTCAGGATGGCGCGCGCGATGGCCTGGAGGAGCATGGTCTTGCCGGTCCGGGGGGCCGCCACGATCAGTCCGCGCTGCCCCTTCCCGATCGGGGTGGTGAGCTCCATGATCCGCGTGCAGTATTCCTCCTGCTCGAATTCCAGCTTGATCCGCTCTTCGGGATAGAGCGGGGTCAGGTTGTCGAACAGAATCTTGTCCCGCGCGACCTCCGGCTCCTCGAAATTGACCTTCTCGACTTTGAGCAGGGCGAAATAGCGCTCGCTCTCCTTGGGGGGGCGGATCTGGCCGGAGACGATGTCACCGGTTCTCAAGTTGAAGCGGCGGATCTGCGAGGGAGAGATGTAAATGTCGTCGGGGCCCGGCAGGTAGTTGGAGTCCGGCGCCCGCAGAAAGCCGAAGCCGTCGGGCAGCGTCTCCAGCACGCCCTCGCCGTAGATCGAGCCGTTCTTCTCGGTTTGCGCCTGCAGAATGGCGAAAATCAGCTCCTGCTTGCGCAAGTTCGCCGCGCCCTCGATCTTGAGGTCGCGCGCGACTTCGTTCAGATCGGCAATCGTCTTCTGCTTCAGTTCGGCAAGATGCATGGTCTTCTCCCCTAACATAATAATTCCGGCCTCCACACGACTGAGGCGCCCGCCCCAGCCTCATTACGCCCGTTCATTGTCTGCTAATGCTGTTCTGGATGACTGACGAAGGTCACGACGGCGCTGTTTCGCTTGATCGACGAGGATCTCTCGCGGCAAACCGACTCCGGACCCTGCGCGCTCCTCTCGTTCCGTGATGTTCGCTGCCAGCCGGCCCCCGCTTCACTTGTGCGGGAACGCGATGCACTCCGTCTAGTTCCGCCTGCTCACACAATTGATTTGATTTCGAGATCGCCCCGGGAAGCTGACTGGATTGGAAGTCTATTTGATTTCAGGAAAGTACGATCGCCTTCATACTATCCACGGCGGCCCGGTTTGTCAATAACATTTTGCCTTGGTTGCGTTCATTGCGCCGACTCTCGCGGTTGTGCTATGAGTGGGCGCACTACAGTCAGGATAGGCATGGCGGAACCAGACGACGAATATCCGGATCGGCTCTTCAGTCTCTCTGAAGCCAACCGTCTCATTCCCAGCCTGGAAGAACACCTCGCGGCGGTGAAAAAGGGAAAGACGGTGCTCGTCCATACGAAAGACGAGATCAAAAAAGCCAGTCAAAACGCTCAGTTCGGAGGGGGAAGCTTCGTAGCTCCGCACTACATCTCTGCCTTGGAACAGATCAATGACAACCTCCAAAAAATCCAGGAGATGGGGGTGCTGGTCAAGGACGTTGAGATGGGCCTGTGCGATTTCCCGCATCTGCACGAGGGACGCGTGGTGTATCTCTGCTGGAAGCTCGGCGAGTCGGAAGTTGGATGGTGGCATGAAGTCCATAGCGGCTATACCAGTCGCCAGCCGCTCAGCAGCGATCACTGCTGATGTTCTCAATCCCTAAGCCACACGCACCCGACCAGACCATGAAGTTCGTCATTCTCGGTTTCGACGGCCCCGACGGACAAGCCAGGCGTACGATTCACCGCCCGGCCCACCTCGCCAATCTGGAACCGCTGGTCCGGCAGGGCCGGGTCGTCCTGGCCGGGCCCCTGACCGACAAGACCGGCAGCCTGATCGTCATCGAGGCCGAGTCGCTGGCCGAGGCGCAAGCCTTTGCGGACACCGATCCCTATACGGTGCAGGGGGTCTTTGCCAGAGTGGAAGTCCATCCGTTCATGCAGGTCTTCCCCAAAACGGACGGTTCGTCCTAGCCCGGTGTTGAGGCCGCCGGGAAGTCTGCGCTGGCGTTGTCGGAACGTGACTCACGGGTTATCATGAACTATATGAGCCTGCGCATCCTGATTCCGACCCTGGTGTTGGCGGCGCTCTCGTTGAGCCTGCCCGCCCAGGCCGCCGAGCCGCACAGCAAGGTCGCGATTGCCGACGCCTCCTACGTCATGGGCGACGGCGACACGCTCGCCGGCGCGGAAGAAAACGCGCTAACGCGGGCCAAGCGCAAGGCGGTGGAGGAAGCCGGCGTCTACATTGAAGCCGCGTCCCAGGACATCGAACAACACGCCGACGGCAAGACGACCCGTCTGAACTCGCTCAGCGTGCGGACGATCGCCGCCGCCATCACCGAGACGGAATTTCTCGAAAAACGCCGCGCCCTGGAAGGCGATCGGATCATCTTCTACGTGAAGATCAGGGCCACGATCAACCTGGACACTCTCGAGGACGCCATCAAACGCCAGAAAGCCTACGAACAACTGGCGGAACACCATCACCTCCTGCACACCGAAAACAGCCAGCTCAAGTCCGAGCTGGATGCGCTGCGCGCGCAGTTGCGGGGATCGCGGGTGGTCACGCCGCTCAAAGGACAGGTCCGGAACCGCCGGGCCGCCGTGGACCTGGTGCACGCCGCGGTCCAGAGCCGGCACTTTCCGGAAAAAATCGAGCTGGCCACGAAAGCGCTGGTCCTGGACGATCAGTATCTGGACGCCTATGTCGTCAGGGGACAAACGTACCTCAGTATCGCGTCCTCGAATTCAAAAAAGAACCCCCGCGCCGAACTCAACGAGTATGCGGATCGGGCGATCACCGACTTCGACCGCGCGCTGGCACTGGACCAGTCCAGTGCCTGGGCGTTGCTGGGACGTGGCGACGCCTATACGTGGAAAAAACAAACGGAGGACGCGGCGAAGGACTACGCACGCGCGCTGGAAGCCGACCCCATGTTCGACATCGCGCAGCAACGATTGATCGCCCTGCACACGGCGACGGCCAAGAAACAGGTCGCCGCGCGCCAATGGCGCCAGGCCCTCGCCACACTCGATCCCCTGCTGCGGCCGGACGAGTCTCCGAGTTGGATTTTCCACAAGCGGGAGGCTCACCTTCTGCGCAGTCAGGTCTACGCCCAGACGGACAAGCCTCAGCAAGCCGTCGATGATCTCACCACGGTCCTGCGGGTGGATCCCGCCAACCGCCAGGCTCTGCTGCTCCGCGCCAAACTCTACGAGCGTCTTCGGCAGGGATCGTCGGCAAAAAGTGATTTTGAGCGAGCCTGCTCGCTAGGCTCGGAAGAGGCCTGCGCGGCAGTCGCCCACTTCACCGCATCCCCTCAACACTGACCGCATTTTTGACCGCTCTATTTTCACTACAAGCTATTGAAATTATTTCAGAAAACAACGAATTCAGTTATTGACAATTTTCAGGCGCCACCGCTATACTTCAGCAGCAACTGAGTCTGAGATTTATGGCCGGGCAGGCGGTTGCCCCGAAAGGCCTACAGCGCTCCGGGTCCATAGCCCTTAATTCCTGTGAGGTGGGCCTTCTGTGAGCTTGCACAAGCTACTGGGAACGCTTAGAGTACGCCCATGTTTACCGACAGTATTGTGAGCCGTCACGTTCCTGCGGGGTGTCAGCCTTGCAGCATGCCACTGAAGGGTTAAAGGAAATGACCCAGTATCGCGTCCTCCCCGGTCCTGAACACTTCCTGCCGCCTGCCGCCGCATCGATGGGCATTTGCCTGCCGAACCCCGGCGAGGCGCATATCAACGGCGCGATCGTTCCCGAAGAGAAGGCCTACGAGGAAGCCGCACGCCAGTTCCTGATGGCCAAAGTGCCGACGATCTTCCCCGGTCCGCTGGTGCTCTGGGCATGGAACGAAAAGGCCGCAAAGAAAGCGACGGCGATCCGGCACCTCTATGAAACGATCAAGGAATGCGTGACGCCGCAACAGCAGGCCATGCTGATCCCCATGCCGGACTACCGGCCAAAGTATCCGAAGATCAACCCCGAAGTCGAAATCAACCCGAATCACCCAAACCTGACGATCTGGCATAACAAGATCGACGTCTGCATGTTCGTCGGTGTACACTGTCATCAAGCGAACTTGTCGCTGAAGATCATCCGCGGAGGCACCTCTTGTTACACGATCGCCATGTGCGCGCAGGCCGGGCACGAAGACGCAATGCTGTCCTTTCGCGATGCGACGGCTGAGAAGATCATGAAACTGGCGGACACGGTCAAGCGGCTCAAGGGTAGCGTCAAGTTCGATCCGAAGAAACATTGAAGGCAACTCACGCTTCCGAATCCTCGCGACGAGTTGAAAAAGGAGGCCGGACCCATGGCAGAGAATAAATCCCTCATCGGCACGCAAAACAAAAAGGGCCAGACCTACACCGACACCTGGAAGCTGATACACGAGGCGCCTCGCACGCCGTCGTTCTACACGGGCAGCGAGGTGATCAAGGAAGCCCTCCGGCGGGCCAGTTGCGACGTCATGATCGCCTACCCGATCACGCCGCAGAGCGAAGCGGCCGCACTGATCGGCGAGCTGTTTGCCGAGGGGTATATCGGCGACTACTTCCGCGGCGAAAGCGAATTCGCCGTCATGTCCCAGTGCGCCGGCGCAGCCTTCGGGGGCGCCCGCGTGTTCACCACGACGGCCGGTCCGGGCACGATGCGGGCCATGGAAAACTTCCCGATGTGGGCTGGTGCGCGGCTGCCGATCCAGATGATCGTCACCTGTCGCGGCATCAATTCTCCGCTGTCGATTCAGCCGGACACGCTGGAAATCGCCTACCTGCTGAACACGGGCATGTTGGTCTGGCATGCGGAGACAGCCCAGGACTTCTTTGATTGGATTCTCATGGGCTACATGGTGTCGGAAGAGCCGGACGTGCACCTGCCGCTCGCGCTCTGCTGCGACGGGTTCTTCGTGACGCACACGAAGGACGTGGTAAACCTGACGCCGGCGGACATGTGCCTGCCGCCCTACGACCCCTATCGCTCGCCGGTCCCGTGCATGGACATGGAATGTCCGCCGGTCCGGATGATGCGCGATCCGTTCGTGATGAAGAGCAACTACATCAGCTACGCCACCCATGCGAGCTGGCAGCAGGAAGTCTGGGCGGCCATCGAGCGGTCGCGCAAGCACACGATCAAGTGGCTGAACGGCCTGATCGAGACCGAGAATGTGGACGCGGATGTCCTGATCGTGGCCTCCGGCACCGCCGTGTCGCAGGGGCGTGAAGCGATCCGTCTGCTGGAAGATGAAGGCATGCGTGTCGGGCTGGTGAAGGTCAAGGCCCTGCGGCCGTGGCCTGGCGAGGAGATCCGAGAGGCGACGAAGAACGCCAAGCATATCTTCGTGCCGGAGTTTAACGTCACCGGCTGGCTGGCGAAGGAAATCAAGGCGACCATCCCGAACAGCGACCGGGTCCATGCCGGCCCGCATGTCTGCGGCGGGATGACGATGCCGCCGGAGATCATCGTGCAAGAGATCAAGACCACCCTTGGTATGAAAGCAATGTCGCTGGCCGGACGTGGCAGCTGACACGAACCGACGACAACCTTGAGCGACTGACGAGGAGGCCGACACCATGAGCAAAGAGCGGATTAAAATTGCACCGGAGATGTTCGAGATCATGCCGCCGGAGTACCAGGACTTGGTCCAGCGGGCAACATACGGCAAGGAAGGCCGCGGGTGGAAAGACATCGGCACCTCCAAGGAGCTGATCGAAGAGCATTCGCTCTGCGCCGGATGCCCGGAATCCATGGCGTTCCGGTACATTCTCGCGTCGCTACCTACTCCCGAAGACACGGTGATGGTCGGCTCGACGGGCTGTACCAGCCTCGTGTTCCCACATGTGGCCGTGCACAACATCCATTCGTTGTTCGGGAACCAGAATGCCATTGCGTCCGGCCTCAAGCGTGCGCTCACCGTCCGCTTTCCGGGCCGCATCAAGGACGTCGTGGTCCTGGCCGGCGACGGCGCGACCGTGGACATCGGGCTGGACATGACCATGCAGGCGTGGTTCCGGCAAGAGAAGTTTACGACCATCTGCTTCGACAACGAGCTCTATGCCAACACCGGAGGCCAGGAGAGCGGCCTGATGCAGAAGGGCTTCGTGGCCAAGATGGCGCCGGTTGGCAAAACGTTCGAGAAGGTGCGCCTCCCGGAGATCGCAAGGGAAGCGGGCTGCCACTATGTCGTGAACTGCACGGTCAGCAAGCCGTCGCTGGTCGAAAAAGTGATCCGGAACGCGGTGCTCATCGCCCGCGAGATCGGCCCGACCTATCTGCAGCTCTACACGCCCTGCATCCTGGAAATCGGCAAGAACAGCATGGAAGGCCTCCAGGAGATGCGGGACTCGGAGAAACCGACCGAGCGATTTGCGTACAAAGAATACGTCAGCGAGCCGGCCAAGCAGTTCCTGGCTGAGCTGGCCGCCAAGGACAAGGAAAAGAAAGACGCCGCAAAGCAATTGACGGGGCAAGAGGCGTAACCCGCTCGGTCAACTCAAGGAGCGACGTATGATCAAGAAACGGATCAATATCCGGATGTCGGGCCTGGGCGGTCAGGGCGCCGTCACGGCCGCGCATGTGATGGCGATGGCCGCCAACAAAGACGGAAAATTCTCGATCTCGAATCCGTTCTTCGGGGCGGAAAAGCGCATGGCCCCGGCCGAGAGTTACTGCCGGATCGGCATCGAGCGGATCTACGACCGCGGCGAGTTGGTGTTCCCGGACGTGATCGAGGTGTTCCATCCCCAGGTGATCACGATGGGCAAGAGCTATACGATGCCCTTCTATTCCGGCATCAAGGAAGGCGGAGTGGTCATCATCAACTCGGATATGCCCCTGCTGTCCGACGAAGACAATCAGCGACTCAAGGATTTGAACGTGGCCCTTTTCTACATCAACGGCACCCAGATCGCCCTGGAAGTTGCAGGCACCGAGCTCTCAACCAATATGACCATGATCGGCTCCGTGGCCGGCATCACGAAGTGCGTCTCGATGAATGCGCTGGACCTGGCGCTCCAGGAACGATTCGGCAAGAAGTTCGTGGCCTCCGGCGGCACTGCCTCGCTGGACGAAGCGATCAAGAAGAAATTCGCCAAAAAGGAAATGCTGCTGGCGAAGAACCTCGCCACGGTCCAGCGGGCCTACGAGATCGGATCCGAGTGGGCCGAGCAGAACAAGTTCGAGCTGCAGGTCGGAAATCCGGCTGTCGCCGCGTAACACAAGAAGGAATGCCGACGCATGTATAACGTAGCCCAGGTCATCGACGAAAAGTGCGTCGCCAAAAAGGGCTGCCGCCTCTGTATCATGTACTGCCCGGAGGCCAACTGTCTCGATCTTAACGTGACGAAGATGGTGGCGGAGGTCGTTATCAACCGATGCAAAGGCTGCGAGCTGTGCGTCGTCGTGTGCAACGCGGCCAAGCACATGGCCATCACGATGCAGGCTGTCAGCTCCGATGGGTCACTGATGAAAAGCAAAGGCGAATCCGCCGCGCTGGGCCAGGCCTACCAGGGCTGAGCAAGATCGACGTCACACCAACCCCATGGCCCAGGGCCATGGGGTTTTTTTTCGGGCACAGGAGAACACCATGGAATCGGAAGACAACGTCCTGGAAAGCCTGCTTGAAGAGATCAAGGACGTGGTGCGCCGGTTTCCGAAGGCCCTGGAGCAGCGGTCTGCCGAAATCGCCGCCACCGGGAAGGACCCCGACGCGGCCGTCAAGCTCAGGGGCGGCGCCGATGCCATGAAGGACAGCGGCAATATCTACGTCTCCTGGGCCAAGCATTATGTGTCCTTGGCATCTGGCAACACCGATGCGTCATCCGACGAGGATGAAACGGAAGACTTCGACGTCTAATCCGCCTCTCCGGTTTCCTCTCTCGGCCTGAAAAACCTCTTACCCATTCACACCTGTTGTGCTACAATTCCATTGCTTTACTAACAACAGTGTTCCCCGGTAGCTCAGTTGGTAGAGCAGCCGGCTGTAGGGCGTGCTGCGGTGGCTGACCGACGCACATACACAGATCGCCGCGAATATCTCATCAACGCTGTCCGCAAACGGCGTAAAGCGATTCGCCAAAAGGCAATCCTTTATAAAGGCGGCCGGTGTGAGAGGTGCGGATACGATCGGTGTAGCGAGGCGCTCGAATTCCATCATCTGGAATCAGCGCACAAGGATTTTGGTATCTCCAGCAAGGGCTATACCCGAAGCTGGAGCAGGACGCGCGAGGAGCTTGATAAGTGCGTCCTTGTGTGTGCCAATTGCCATCGCGAAACTCACGCAAAACTGCAGCTTCCGCGGGACAACCGCGGTTGAAACATCGGGTGAATTCAGGGAAGCCTGCCCCGAATCAATCAGATTCGGAACGGTAATCCTGAGCGAAGCCTGCCGAAGGGTCAGCGTGTAGGCAGGAACGTGCAGAGACTAGAGGCTGAGGAACCCATCCAATAAGGCCTCGACAGCGCCCGACACCCTCCCCTGCTTGCCAGGCGGGTGAAGAGATAGTCCAAGCCCGGTCGAAAGGCTGGGGCACTTGTAACCGGCTGGTCGCAGGTTCGAGTCCTGCCCGGGGAGCCAATTTGAAGGCTGCCTTTCGAATGAAGGGCAGCCTTTTTATTTTTCACCGATTGGGTTACTCGCCGACGATCTGCAGTACCAGGTCGCGCGTTCGGGAGCGGGTATCGAAGTCCACCACCACCACTTGCTGCCAGGTTCCGAGAGTCAGCTGGCCGTCCGTAAAGGGAATGGTCTGAGAGACGCCCTGCAGTTGCGCACGGAGGTGGCTGTGCGCGTTGTCCTCTCCGGGGTTGCGGGTGTTGTGCTGCCAGTTGGGGTCGGCCGGAACCAGACGGTCCCACATCGTTTTCGTGTCGGCACGGATGCCCGGTTCATCCTCAACGATCAGCACCGACGCCGTCGTATGCTTGGCAAAAATCGTTATAATCCCGGCCTTCAAGCCGCTTCCCGAGAGCGCCTGCTGGACCATCGCAGTGATGTTCTCGATATGAGTCCCGCCGTTCATCCTGACCTGCAAGGGGACACTCTTTACCGACATGACAACTCCTTTGTAAGTGCCCGCAGGTAGGTCCGCTCCCGTTTCGATAAACCAATCCCACGGGATTGAGCGAGCAACCGGTCAAAGGTTCCCTCCGCAGCCAGCCGTTTCATCGTGGCCACGACACCCGCATCCAGAATTCTCTCGGCCTGGAGCTTCTCCAAATAGGCAAAGGCATCCCGGACATCCTCTTTCGTACGCGTATAGTAATCCCGCCCGCGCCGCCGGTTACTGTAGGCCTCGAACTGTTCGCACGCAACCAGCACCTGAGACAGTTGCCTGATCCAACGAGCCCTCCCCTTGAGCTTCTCAGGATAATAATAGTACAGCATGATGAGTTTCATCCATGACCGCCATCGAACGCCCAACGTGGCCAAGGCCGGCTTGACCCTTCGTAGCTGCCGGTCCAACCGACGGGCGTAGCCCAGGCGCATCTCGACCTGTTCCCTGGCCCACGCGTCCAGCCGGATACCGGCTAGTTCCAGCTCGGTGCCGTAACGGGTGACGAACGCTTCCGGCTCTCGTCCGTAACGCGTCTTTGGATACACGGCCCGCCATTCCCTCGGTCTGGTCGGGATGCCGTGCTGCCTGGCCCAGGACCAGATTCGCCCAAACAGCCGGCGGTCCAGCCCCGCCCGCCCCAAATCGTGCAGCAGGCAGGCAATTTGATATTGCCTGACACGCGATGCGGGATGGCCGAGCCGCAACGCCGTCACGGCGCACATGCGCGCCGTCCGCAACGTATGCGCGCAATCGTAGCCGCGGATCATGCGGCCTGGTTTGCGGGGATCGGGATAGTCGTAGAGACGGAGGAGGGAAGTGGCGAGGGAGCGGGAGATGAGGAGAGGAGCGGGGTCTGTCATTGGTTAATGGTCAGAATCACACTACGGTGTTTCTCCGCCGCCATAATTACGATACAACCTGAATAGGCGGCGGTACTCACAAGCGCTGTCTGGAGCCGGCGACTGGAATCGAACCAGCGACCTGCGGTTTACGAAACCGCTGCTCTGCCAACTGAGCTACGCCGGCCACCATTCTCGTACGGGAAACACAAGGCGGGCCTGAACCGCACGCATCATAACCACGGAGCGAGACGACTGTCAATTCTGACCGCCGAGGGCAACGGCTTACCGCCTGGCCGCCTCGCGCTGCCCGGCATACTCTTGCAATTTCACCGATGTGCCAAGATTCTTTTTGAATCCCTGCGCCAGGATCAGTCCGGCGTCATTGATGACCTCGGCCAATCCGGAGACCTCGCAACTCTGCCGGGTCGTCTCAACCTCTCCCTGTCGATCCGTCCGCAGGCTCTTCGTATAGAGCACGGTTCCGGCCTGGTCGCGAAAAACGACGGTGCCTCCGAGACGCACCGTCACGGCATGGCTTTTGTCGGCTTGCCGTGGAATCGATAGTTGAATCTCCTTGAGACCCAGGGACACTTCAAGCTCGCCATCCGGCATCTGCTTCGACGCCGCTTCTTCAACCCGCACCCGCTCAAACGCCAGACCAATTTCACGCCTGAACACATAGGCCAACTGCGCTCCGGCTGAAATGGTCTTCGGCTGCTGGCATGCATCGGTGTAGGCCACTGTCGCACCGGTCATGCTGGGATCGAATCGGACGACGACCGTGAGCGGCAACCAATACCCTTGCGAGTCGACTCCCCGCGTCGACAACCACCCGCAGCCGGCCAGGCTGCCCGCAAGCATCGCCGTGATGCCAACCAATCTGAGTCCTTTCACAGGCTCTCCTCGCCTAGAGATATAGCTCGACCGGCTTGAAAAAACAATGTTCACTCTCGTTGACAGGCTGAGCCGCCATCGCTATGGTCATGCCATGTCTGCAAAATCTTCAGACGCTCCCTCTCGGCCAAGGCTGATCGCCGAACTGATCCGGCTTCCCACCCAGACCGGCACGTTTTTGCTTCTCTTGCCGACGCTGTGGGCTCTGGTGCTGGCCTCGCACGGCCGGCCTGATCCAATATTACTGATCATTTTTGCTGCAGGCTCGTTTTTGATGCGAAGCGCCGGCGTCATTCTGAACGATGCCGCGGATCGTCAACTGGACCGTCAGGTGGAACGAACCAGAGCACGCCCGCTGGCCAGCGGAAGGCTGCCGCTGGGAACAGCCCTCGCGGTATTGCTTCTGCTCCTCGCGATCGCGGGCGGTCTGTTGCTCCTTTTGGACCGTCTCGCCCTTCTCCTTAGCCCCATCGCCCTGCTGTTGGCCGCCGTCTACCCCTTTACCAAGCGCATCCTACCGCTTCCGCAGGCCGTTCTGGGCATGGCCTTTGGGTGGGGAGCCGTCATGGCCTGGGCAGCGGCTCGCGGAACCCTGGAGCCGCAGGCATGGCTCCTGTTTGGGGGCACAGTTGCCTGGGCCATTGCCTACGACACGATCTATGCCATGCAGGACCTGGCCGATGATCAGCGTATCGGTATCAGATCATCCGCCATCCTGTTCGGGCAATGGACGTGGCTTGCGGTCGCAGTCAGTTTTGGATTGATGGCGCTCTGTCTTGGAGCGGCTGGATGGCTGTCTGGAATTGGGGTGATTTTTTACGGAGTGCTCGCAGCAAGCTGCGGGTTCGTGAGTCAACAAATCAGGACGCTGCGCGGCCCGGTTTCTCCCCTTCTGGCCCTCTCCATGTTTCGGCAACACACATGGATCGGCTGGGCGATCCTGGCCGGCCTTTGGCTTGGATTTCTCTGAAACGAAAGAACCGGACTAGTTGGCAGATTTTTCGATCGGCTTGTCCGGCTTCGGCGCCCGCAACGTCGCCAGATACATGGTCACGGCCTTGGCGTCATCGTCGCTGAGTCCAAGGTTCGGCATCCTCGTGTCCGGCTTCATGGACTGCGGATACTTGATCCACCGGAACACCCATGTGCCATTCAGCCGGAATCCGGCCCGATCCAGCGCCGGGCCGACCGCACCGCCTGTATCGCTCACCTGATGGCAGGCATTGCAGCCGTATTTGTTCGCATAGAGCTGTTTGCCCCGCTCGACGAGCTTCGCAGCCTGGTCCGGCTTCATCGTCAGTTCAGGTCTCGCAACGGCGGCGAACTTTGGACGTTCCTTGAAATTCGTCAGCGCGGCCTGGGCGGCGTTCAGCTCTTTCTTCGCTGCAGCGAGCGCGTTTTCCTCTTTGGCATAGGCGGCCTCGTCGACATCCTTCCCTGTCTTCTCCGCCTCATCATCCGCCTTCTTCTGCGCCGCTTCGTACGCTTGCTTGGCCTGGTCAAATTTCTGCTGGGACGTCGTCTTCTCACCCTCCAGTTTCTTGATCCGTCCGGCGACATCAAACTCAGATTTCATCCCGTGCAGCGTGCGGACATAGGCCACGATGGACCAGATCTCCTCCTCCGACAAGGTGTGCTTAAAGGTGGGCATGGTCGGCACGGCAAACTCGTCGTCGCCGATCTTGTCCCCCTTCTCCGGAGTCGTGTCTTTCATGTCGCGCGAGATGGTGCTGAAGATCTCATCGTCTTTGAACGTGGACATTTCGCTCTTGTTGGAGAGGTCTTTGGGCCGCGGGTCGGGCATTTTCCCCCAGTTGTAGCCTTCGTTTTGCCGGCCATGCTCGCCGTGACAGTGCATGCAGTAGTGGGTATAGAGTCTCTGACCCTTCGCGACCTGCTCGCTTTGAAACAGCGTGCAGCCGGCGGCGCCGACAACGGCGCTGACTCCCGTCAGCACGGCCACAAGTGCGATTCTCCGCAGTCCCACGATGGTCCTCATGCGGCCGGCCCTTTCCTCAGCTTCCGAATGACGACAAATTCAAAGCCTGCCGCCAGCCCGATGGCCAGCAGCGCGTAGAAATAGCTCGTATAGTCCGGTTGCGGATCCACGCGGAAATACCACCAGGACGACACGGCCTTCTGGGATCCCTTTTCCTTCAAGTCTCCGCTGGCCGGATCCTTCTTCCCGTCCCACACGGCAAAGGCAATATTGATGAACTCGCCCGGCTTGAATTGCGTGTCATTGGCATCACCGGTCGTCACCGCACGGGAGAAGACCACTTTCCATTTGCCGTCCTGATAGACCCCTTTGCCTTTGAGATCCTGCTGATCCTGAACCTTAAGCGTCCCAAAACCCTTGGCGTTCATGTCGAAGGCCTTGGCGTTTTTGTTCTTCCAGAACCAAATATTGACAGGGCCACCTTCCACCTGCGCCATCGGCTGACCATGCGCAAAATGGGCTTTCTTATCGCCGACCATGAATTCGACTGCTGCAGCATCGTCCGGGTCTTCGGTCGGATCTTCGTACTCCAGCATGATGGCAACCTGTTTGCCGTCGCTCAGACCACGGGCTGTGACATCTTTTGCGGTCACTTCCAGAATTCTAGTCGGCCAGTGCACCTGCGGAGACAAGGGGAACCTGGCTGGAACTGCCGAACTCCACGCAGCCGCGGTTGGATCGTCTGGAACGGTTTTCACCAGCATGGCGCGGATGGCGACGCTTTCCTGAGCCCACAAAATATCCGGCGCACTCATGCCGGCAGTGAACGCAACTCCCGCCACAAGTCCCAGACACCACATTGCAACCTGATTCATTCTCATTTCTCTTCTCCAAGAGAGGCAGTTGGGCTGCCTCATCTCCCTCTACTCCCACGTCCGAGGCTTTTGGCCCGCCCCGTCGTACTCGCCCATGATGATCTTCCAGATCTGTTCGTCCTTCAACTCGAATTCCCACCGCGGCATCGCCGACTTCCAGGGCATCCCTTCAACCGACAATCCAACCCCGCCTTTCTGGATCCTCCAGAACACATACGACTCCTGCAGCTGGGCAATGGTGCCCGGGTCTACGAAATTCGCTGGCGGAGGACTGAAGCCCTTTGAGGCAGGACCCTTGCCATCAAAGTTCCCGTGACAGGGAGAGCAGAACGCTGCAAAGAGTCCCTTGCCTTGCATCACGTTCTCCGGCGTGTTCGGCACGGGGTTCGAGAGCCCCACAAATTCACCGGGAGGCGCCGGGTGAACCGTGCGGTTTTCCGCCGGCGGCACCGTACTGGACGCTGTGCTCGTATAGGTCTGCCAGCCCACCAGGAGCGGGAACAACGCCAGCACCGCCAGGCGCGCCGTCTTCATGGTGCCCTCCTGGCCGTCCCCACTGATGAAGCGGAAGATGGGGCCCAGGAACGACTCCATGGACGTGCCACTGAGCGTCATGAAAATCATGATCCCTGAAAACGTGAGCATCAGGTATAGCATGATCAGGCTGGCCGGCAGCGGCGCTGTAAACAGCGGCATGCCGAATTTAAAAAAGATGTAGCAGCCGACCATCAGGAGCGCTGGTTTTAGATGTGTGCCGCCTTTCATAGCGTCCTTCCTCGTTAAGGGCTTCAGCCCTGCCTTGCCCTCAGCTATCGACCGTGCACCACCATCGCAACAAGACCTGCTTCACCCGCGTCCGCCTTCTTCGTCTTGCCCTTCGTCTTACTCTTCGCCGGCGAGGGCAGGGCTGGAGCCCGCGCAGGGGCAGTCACCGAAACTGGCTGCCCGGGCATCGCGATCTCTGATGGACTGACCGTGATCGGCTCGCCGCTCATCTGCTGCAGGAACGCGATCACCGACAGAATTTCGTTGTTCGACAGGCCGATCGGGTTCCTATTGATATGCGGCATCCGCGCCGGATAGTCCTTGGGCGGCCCTTCATGCCGATAGTCCAGATAGATGTAGGCCTGGGGCTGCGTCAGGCTCTCATAGATAAACTCCCTCGATAGCTTGGCGCCGATGCCCTTCAGATCCGGGCAGCGGGCTGATTCGCTGGGCCCAATAGAATGGCACAGAGCACATTGGCCCTTGCTGAAAAAAATCTTCTGCCCGATCACCGCCATATCGTTCGCGGTCTTGATGCTGGCCACATCAAACTTTTCCTCGGCCGGCGGCAGCGAGGCCATCTGCGGCACGCTGAGCGCGACCAACGAAAAAGTCCCCAGTACGATCATGACAAACCCGATGACGCGGGGGAATCGCGATTGGATAAAGAGCAGAATCAGGATGCCCGTGCCGATGACGCCAAGACCGATCAGTTGCAACAGTGCGACTTCGCTCATAGCTCCCTGCCCATGTAATCCGACATAAAGTGCGCCCTTCCTCAGCTTGATTTCGATTGATCCAGCGATTGCGATCCACCGGCCATCGCCGGGAGCGCGCCGCCATGCCCTGCGTCCTTGGCGTGGCCCTTATCCCCCATGGTCGCCACCCAGAAGATAAAGGCCACGAGCATGCAGAAAATAAACGTGTTCAGCGACATGAAGACCGCGGCATAGCCCAGCGCGGGCGAGTAGGCGTACGGCGAAGAGTCCCGCATCACTCCGTAGATATGCCAGTGCACGCGCGAAGAAGACCGCGCATAACCCATCAGGGTCATCAGCAGGATCACCATGACCGCGTTCAGCACCAACGCGTAACCGGCTCGCGGCGGCATGCGTCCCCAGACCATCTCGGTTGTCGTGCGCGCGGTCTTCATGAGCAGGGCGGTCAACGGAGTCACCGTCAGGAGCACAAACAGAACGATCAACACCTGGGCGACAGAGAAATAGTTAATCCGGACGATCGCCGGGACGAAATAGCCCCAGACACCCAGGACGATAATCACGATGGCGGCCACGCCGAACAGCCCTCCCATCAATGCCTTCGCGACCTTGGCCCACGTGGCGGTTTCTTCCTTGCCGGCGCGCCAGTACATGATGAAGCTCATGAACGTCACCAGGATCATGAGATTCGCGACGGTCATCTTGGCCGACATGACGCCGAAGACGCCGAGCAAGGGATGGTGTGTGCCGCCCAGCTTGCGGGCCTCTTCCAGGCTCGCGACCAGCGAGTGCGGCGTCATCCAGACGCCGAGGCACAACAACAGAATGACCAGCATCGCCATGATCGGTCTTTTGTACTTCATTTCGGCCCCGGGAATCCGGTACGTGATCCCCAGCCAGAAATAGTAATTCGCTCCCAGGAACAGTACGCCGATCAGCATGGCCTGGAGAATGAAGAGCCAGGAGAGGAAGCCGCCCATCAGCGTGATACCCATCTGCTGGTTGTACTGGTACACCTCACGCATCAACCAGTAGCCGGCGAAGGGCAGCGGCAACATCCCGAACACGCCGATGAAGTTGCCGACATAGCCCATCCAGTCGTAATGCTCGCGCTCCTCGGCGGACTTGGCCGACAGGTAACGGACGCCGGCGTACGCGCCGCAGATGAAGCCGCCCAGCACGACATTGGCAATCAGGCGGTGGACATTGACCGGCCACCAGGTGGGATTCCAGGTCGCCGCCCAGGCACGGGCCAGGCTCGATCCTTCGGCGATCACGACCGGACTGGCCTGGAACGTCGCCCACGAGTTTGGGATAATCATGATGAAAAAGGCGAAGACATTCAGCAGAAAGCCCAGAAAGAGATGAAACACCTTCACGCGCCCTTCCAGCATCACGTCCCAGCCGTACCAGTACAAATAGAGGGTCACCGTTTCAAGCAGGAACAACGCGCAATAGACGAGGAACGACGGGAAAAAGATATCCGTCAGATAGGTCATCAGCTTCGGATAGAAGCCGATGAGCAGGAACAATAAAATACCGCCGAAGAGCGCCGTCGTGGCGTACGACGAGGTCAGGAGCTTGGTGAACTCCTTGGCCAGCTTGTCATACCGCTTCTCGCCCGCTTTCCAGCCGACGATTTCGCACAACCATGCAAAGATCGGCACCCCGAGCACGAACCCCGCCAGCAGCAAATGGAGTTGGGCAACGACCCAGATGATGTTCCGGCTGCCGCCCAACTGCGGAATGTCCCGGTAGCTCACCGTCGCGGACGCGCCCGCCGCATCCTCGGCCCACCCCGACACGGGCAACCCAAGCAGCCCGGCCAGCAACGCCAGCCCGGCGATGGACAGGCCCCATACGTTCAGCCTACGGAGGACTCGCCCGTGTGATGCGTCGTGGTTCCTCATGACAATCTCCTCAACCCTTGTGCGCGCTAGGCTTTCTTCGGCTTCGCGGCGGCTTTTTTGTCCGGGGCTGCGGCTTTCCCTTTGCTTTTCTTGGCCTTCGCTTCGAGCGCCTGGACCGACGCCTCCGCCTGTGTCAGCACGCGCTCTGCCTTATGGAGCGCGTCCGCCGGCTTCAACACCGGTGCGGTTTTCCTCTCGTCCTGCTTGTACGACTCATGGGGATGCGGCGTGGTCACGGGCATGAACGCCCAGAGCAATAACACCAACGCCACGCCTGTTGCGGTGAAGACTGTCAGCATCAGCGGCTGGTCGGCCGGCACCCGCATGAGATCCCATTGATGCACCCGCGCTTCATAGGGCGCGGAGGCCGGGCTCGCCGTGTTCGCCTGCCGCTGCACCAATTTGCCGAACAGGAACAGCCCGCCCAGCGTCAGCGCCAGCAGGACCACGGCGGACACGCTCCCCCAGGCTGTCAGCTCGATACTGATCCGCTCGGCAATCGGAATCGCCTTCAGCAGTTCAAGATCCAGAATCTTGGCCACGACAGCTTGGGAACCGGTGATCGTCTGGCGTTCAAGGAAACAGGCGAGCGATCCATAGGTGGCATAGAGCGCCGCGCCCTGCCACCAAAGGGTCAGACCGAGCGAGGCCGGCGGTTCCACGCCCAACCGATCCAGAAACACCGTCCGACCACTGAGGCCCACGGCCCAGATATCGATGGGAATGGACAGAAGCAGGAGAAATGCGAGTCCGGGAAACTCCCAGGGATGCTGGCCCATGGCGAGCAGCAGCAAGGCCAGCACGATCTTGATCGGCATGCCGGTCCAGAAAGCCGGCCACGCCACAGCCAGCCCCAACTTCACCGGCGACATCTGAGTCGGCTGATCAGTCATGCCCATTGAACCTTACGCGGCCTAGTCCAAAAATTCCCGGTTGATGATCGCCGACACCGTGAAAATCAGAATCGTCGCCATCACCACGATCCATCCAATCAAGGCGACCGGCCGCTTGAAAATGTTGCGCTCAGGGCTGCGGTCAATGAACGGCAGTGCCGCGAGCAGTGCCATGAAGACTCCCGGGATGGCGATCGCGCCTAGGAACTGGCCGAACTCTCCAGCGAATATTTTCAACCGCAGCAATTGGAAGAGAAACAGGAAGTACCACTCCGGCTCCGGATGGTATTCGCCGGGGTCGGGCGTCGCTTCCTCCAGCAAGACGACCGGCTCGATGAACGCCAGACTGCAAATGGTCGCGAACACCGTGCCCATCGCCACCATATCTTTCCAAATCTGGCGTGGAAAGAAATAATCCGTCTTGGCCTTGAGTTCATCCGGTGTGCCACGGAACGGACCGGCCGGCCCGGCTTTTCGAAAGAGGAAGATGTGCAGCCCCGCCAAACCCATCAACGCCGCGGGCAGAATCATCACGTGGATCACGAAGAACCGGCTGAGCGTCATCTGCCCAGGGGTAGCCCCGCCCTTGAGGAACCGGGCCATGAAGTCGCCGACGATCGGTGTTTTGTCCATGATCTCGACACCGACGGTGGTGGCCCAATAGGCTCGCTGATCCCACGGCAACAGGTACCCCGTGAAACCAAATCCCATGACGATCCCGAACAGCGCCAGCCCGACCAGCCAGATCATCTCGCGCGGCTTCTTATAGGCCCCCCACAAGAACACCTGCGACATGTGGGCGAACACCATGATCACCATGGCCGAGGAGCCCCAGAAGTGATAGCTCAGCAGAAACCACCCATAGTCCACTTCGTGAATGATGTACTGCGTGCTGGCGTAGGCGTGATCGGCGCTCGGCACGTAATAGAACATCAGCAGGATGCCGGTCACGGCCTGCATGATGAAGATGAACAACAGAACGGAGCCGAAGATGTAGGCCCATCGCGATCCGCCCGGCACCGGTTCGTTGAGCATCTTGGCCTGGAGGGTCTTCAGGCCGACCCGCTCGTCCACGAATGCGATAACTTTTTCCAGAAGGTTCGGTTGGCTGCCCATCAGACAATCCTGGTTTGCGCCTTGGTTCCGGCCTTGAATTCCATGTCGATGATTTCAACATTCCCGCCCGCATCCACGCGAATCGGCAGCGTATCCAATGGGCGCGGCGCCGGGCCGTCCAGCACCTTGCCGCTCGGCTCATAGATGCTGAGGTGGCAGGGACACAGGAAAATTTCCTTCCCCAATTTCGGCACCTTCCGCCATTTATAGCCACAACCGAGATGCGGACACTTACCGGAGAAGACGACGTAGGGCACGTCTTTCTTGTTGGTCCACACCAGGCGGCCGGTCTGGTCCCGAAACTCCATATCCTTGCCTTTATAGACGTCCTCCAGCACGGTCGGTGAGGCTTTCAAGAGCCAGACGTTCTTGTCGACATCGGCTTCGGGCATGAAGGCTTCCTTGACCTTCTTCTTGTACTTGAACTGAACGCCCACATCCTCGGTTTTAATCCGATTGACGTTGCCAACCTTGAGCCACGCATTGTCGAACGGGGAGTACATCGGCTTCATGAGGTACTTCAGAACCGGGAAGGCGAGCGGCAGCGCGACCAGCGCTCCGATCGCATGCGTCAGATTCATAAAGAAGGTCCGGCGCGGGACGTTCCGCTCCAGCGTCGGCAGCGGCACCAGCACTTCCCCGGATTCGACATGCAGATGGTCTTCGAGGTGGGCGATTTCGACTTCGTGCGTGGTGACGTACTCGTCTCGCTTCAGCGCTGGGAATTGGACGATTGCGCTCGACGCCGTCCGCAACTGGACCAGATCGTCCGCGACCGATTGCACTTCCGACATCGGTATCTGACGCCCGCCGCCTCCGTTTCCACCCACCACAATATGGCTGACCTCATGAGAGAGTGGATCGACGATCACATGGGTGATTTCGCCGACTTCCCGGTCAGTGCAACGGACTTTTGACTTGAGCCTGGGCTGGTGCATGCTACTTCTTCTTGATCGGCTTGGGCGTGTTGACCGCCGGATTCTTCAAGGTGGCCATGAACGCCACGAGCGCGTCAACGTCCTTGTCCTCCATGAGCTCCTTGTATTTATCCGGCATCTTTTTCTTCTCGTACTCTTTCTCGAACCCTTCGGCCATCCAACTTCTCGGATCAAGAATCTTCTCTTTCATTTCCTCGGCCTTCATCAGGTTGCCGATGTTATCCATCTCCGGTCCGCGTTTCTTGCCGCCCTTGCCCTCCAGCTTGTGGCAGTTGTAGCATTCCTGCAGTTCCCACTGCTCCTTGCCCAGAGTGACAAGATCGCCGGACGCGGTAGCCGAAACGCCACCGGGCTTTGCGGCTCCGCCGGTCGGAGCCGCTTCCGTCGGCCCGCCAAGCGTCTGCAACCGTTTCATGATCGAGTCGGCTTTCTCGGACAGAGCCTTGGCTCGGACCAGAAGTTCCTCTGCCTTGCCTTGCTCGGACGCTCTCCGTTTCGCCTCCAGCAACTTGGCGATCTTGCCTTTCTCGTCTTCCGGGTCGTATTGAGGCCAGAGCGACGCCCCTCCGATGTAGACCCCCGACAGCACGAGATAGAACGCCAGAAGCGCCGCCAGCGACTTGATCCCGTTCAGCATCGGCAACGCCGGCGCATCCAACAGAATAAAGACCGCGGTCCCCAGCATCGCATACACAAAGAACATGGCCTGGAATATGGTCGGGAAATGCAGCGCCTTGGTGATGCCGACAAAAATCGCTCCAAGGATGACCCCGAGAATGACTTTTTTGATGACGCTCTTCAGGAAACTCGGCTGTTCATTCATACTGTTCTCGACCCTCCCTGAAACGGCACCGGTTACTTCGCGCCAGCTGGAACCGGGCTCCCCTCAGGCGCATGCGCCTTGGATTCGGACACTCGCAGCGTCAGGAGAATGGCAAAACTCACGACAATGTAGAACACCAGCGTGATGCCTGTGATCCACCAAGCCGAATAGGCCAGCGTCGGCGTGAACGACTCGGCGGTGAAATCCGGGTATAGGTTGTAGGTATGGAAATACTTCCGCACGAGCGACCGCACCGCTCCCATCAGTCCCATGGTCCAGATCGCGCTGAACGCCAGGAAGATCAGCACGAACTGGGAGGCAAAATCGATTTTCCCCCACACGATCGTCCCTTGCTTAATGGCGCGGTTGTAAAGAATGTAGTTCACAACCGTGACGAATACCAACGTAAAGGCCGCGGAGTTCTTCGCCGGCATCAGCGCCAGGAAGCTCCAATCCGATGGCAATTCCAACTCCTCCACCAATTTCGCCCCGGTCGCCACAAATCCATGCGGCGTCATCCAAATCGCATTGCCGATGACTACCATGAGGAAGGCGACCTTGATGCAGACCCGCGAGGACACGGTCAGGCGGCCAAGCGGCGGGACGATCTTGCCGAGGATCACCGGCGCGAGCACCAACGGCACCAGCACCGCTAGCGACTTGGGGTCCGGCACGGGGAAGATCGTCCACGTATAGGTCATTACGAACGGGAGCGCGATCATGACCAGCACCGTCAACACCGAGATGCGCACACGCTCGACCCCTTCGATCCGTTTCATGCTGAGCCATATATAGTAATTACTGGCCAGGAAGATCAGCCCAACCATGGCCCCCTGCATTTCGAAGAACATCGAGAGTTGGTCCGCCATCATATAGGGACAAATTGAGGCGTCGTAGTCACACAGCTCGTAGGACAGCAGGTAGCCCATGAAGGGCAGAAAGAGCAACGCGCCTACGCCGATGAGATTGCCGACGAAGCCCATCCAGTCGTAATAGGCCCGCTCAGAGTCGTTCTTCGCCCCCATATACATATAGGCAGCGATCAACCCTGTGATAAAGCCGCCAAACGTGACATTCCCCACCAACCGATGCAGGTTGAGCGGCAGCCAACTGTAGTTGAAGACCTTGTCCCAGAGCGTCGCGGCCTGGATGAATTCGACGATCGAGGCCCCTTCCGCCTTCGCCGGCGTGTTCATGAACGACGTGGGACCGTCGATCACAAAGAGCGTGACCGTGCCGATGATGTTCAGCAGCACGCCCAGTGCGATATGTCGCGCTTTCTTGTCCCCCTTCCATGATTCCCAGGTATAGAAATACAGATAGAGGACGATGGTCTCGCCGATGAACAGCAAGGGGTAGATGACGGCAAAGATCAGGAAGAAATGGTTGATCAGCCAGGTCGTGAACTGCGGATAGGTCGCCAGCAGCACGAAAATAAAGAGTCCACCGGTCAGCGCGGTCATACTATAGAGAATGACCGTGACTTTAATGACCTCCTTGGCCAGCCGATCGTAGCGAGGATCCTGCTTCCGGTACCCCAGCCACTCCGAAATAACGACGAAGATCGGAGCACCGAGAATAAAAGCGGCAAACAGGATATGGAGCTGAGCGACGATCCAGACCGCCGTCCGGTTCCCCGTATAGGGAAACTCGACGGTTGGGGCATTCGGCACCTGCGCATAGGCCGTCGCGCCGAACATTGCCAGAAGCCCGAACAGCATTAACAGACTACGCTGCCACGTTTTCATGGTTTTTCGCCGTCCTCCTCTCCTCCCCGCGACTTACTTTTTCTTGCCGTCTGCCGAAGCCGCACCCTTTTTGGCGCCCTTCTTGGCATCCTTGGCACCAGCCGCTGGAGCTGCCACCACGGACCCAACAGGCACCCACGCCTTCTTGCCCGCGTCCCACTCCTGGCCCTTCAGCCCGAAATTGCGCTCGAACGCCACCAGCTTCCAGCGGTCTTCTTCAGGCAGCTTGCTCTTCCAGGCCTTCATCTTGGTATTGGGCACGCCTTCCGCAATCCGCCAGAACCAAACCGAGTCCGAATAGAGCTTCATGCGGTCCGCCACGCGAAAATCGCGGGCCCCGGCCTTGACCGGCTTCCCGTCTTTCCCGTGGCAGCTCGCGCAATTGACGTCAAGATTGGTTTCTCCAATGAACAGCTTGCGACCTTCCTCAACAATCTTCTCGTCCGCCCACCAACCAGCCGGCATGTGCTTATCCGCATATTCAGCAGGAGGATCCGGCGGCGCCACGATCGGGCCCTCGCCCCCTTCACCACAGCTCGAGACTGCGAAGCCCATTCCCACCACACCAACAAACAACACTCCATGGATCCACGTTGTCGACTTCATCATGTTTCCCCTCTTCCTTTCTTCGGTCTTCGGCACACAGACCGTCAGCCATACCGCGTTTCATGTCAAAAAAAGACGCTTTCGCTTCAGGCCGCCCCCTGAAACAAAAGCGTTTCAATCACTCGCTCGGGACTGCGCAATCGCCCATCCCTGCCCTACCCTTCAGAACCGATCCGACCAAATATGAAGAATGACTCGCGGACCAACGAACGTATAAATGCAACCCGCTACCGTTTCCCGCCCCTGCTGCTTCTGGTCTGGCGCTTCCGGCTTCGGAGCAGCCTGGCACCGGCCCATGCGCCCCCTGCAAGAACGGCTAGGCCCGTTCCGTAATACATCCAGGGCGGCGGCCCTCCAGCCAGCGACTCACACCCAGATCCGAAATTGACCGTCGTTTTTCGTTCGGTACGAACATCTTTCGGATCAAATTGAGCGGTGATCTGCTGCTCCTGCTGAATTTTTCCTTCTGTGTCCTTTACATAGACGACAATGGGATCGCCCTTGTTGTCGTTATGTAGATGCAGCGTAACTTTGTAGTAGCCTCGTTCGTCCGTCAGCGTCGTACTCAATACGGAGATGCGGGTGTCCTTCGCGAGCACTTCGATTCCGGAAACCGGCTCACCGTCGGCTCCACAGACCGACCCTTCCACCGTGAAGCGATGATCCGTTTCATGCATCGCCATCGCTGCCGGGAAGCCGACAAGCAGCGATCCGAGCCCCACCGTCGCCCAGCTCACAACCGCTTGTCCGATGAATGCGCGCAATGTCACGAAATCCACACGCCCGCTGGTACTGTTTCGCATATTATTGTGTACCCTCACGAGGAAAATGCTCGAAGAATACACAGGTTACACGGGCGTTGGGCGCACACTTGTAGCATAGCCGATAGGCCATGTCAACAACCTGATTGCCGTGATGGACACCGCGATTCGCCAGTGTTTACAAGGCATTTCTGATGATTGGAGATCGGCGCTGATGCGCGATTTCGGACTGCGTGTCGCGCGTGTTACAGGGTGATGCGGGACGAGAAACAGTGCGGCAGGACGGGATGTCTGGGCTACAGATGACCGCGCGCACGGGCATCGGTTTCGGCCCGCTGGGCTTCAGCCTTCCGCTCGGATTCCTTTTTGGTGACCCACGCTTCCCAGGAATTTCCGGATGCCGTGTCTTCCCCCGAGAACGCGATCGAAGCGACCTCGGTATAGGCAACTTCACGCATGCCGCCCGACTCCGGAAACACCTGCAGCAGGGGCTTCGGGCCCGCCGCTTCGCGATTAAACAGGTACCCGACGATCGGCTCGCCCGACGTGAGCACGAGCGTCACATCGCCGCGATAGTCGAACGCGAGTTCGACCGCCTCGGCCAATTCCGCCGGCGTGGTGGGACGAAACACCCGTCCCTCCAATTTCGTGTGCTCCGGCGTATGGTATTTGGAATCTGTCACAAGGAACGACGATCGCGGAGCTTACCCTGCGGCGCTACCGCGCATTGGGCGAGAGCGTGACTTTGACCGTGCGGCCAAACCCGGACCAGGACCCGAACGTGTCGGCAACCGCGGACGCTTCATACCCGCAGTGGACCATGCAGTCGGCGCACTTCTCGTTCCGGCCCGTGCCGTACCGGTCCCACTCGGTCGCGTCCATCAATTCTTTGAAGGTGTTGGCATAGCCTTCTTGCAGCAAATAACAGGGTTTCTGCCACCCGAAGACGTTGTACGTGGGATTCCCCCACGGCGTGCACTGGTAGTCCCGCCGGCCCATGAGGAACTCGAGAAACAGCGGCGATTGATTGAACCGCCATCCCCGCTTCCGGTTGCCCAGAATTTTCGCGAACAGCTCGCGGGTCTTGTTGCGCTTCAGGAAATTCTTCTGGTCCGGCGCCTTCTGGTAGCTGTAGCCGGGCGAGATCATCATGCCTTCGACGCCGAGCTCCATCATCTCGTCGAAAAATTTCCGGACTCGCTCGGGGCTGGCGTCGTCGAACAGCGTCGTATTGGTGGTGACGCGATGCCCACGTTTCAGCGCTTCGCGGATGGCCTTGAGCGCCACATCGTAGACGCCGTCCCGGCACACGGCCAGGTCGTGCTCGTCGCGCAATCCGTCCATATGGATGCTGAAGGTCAGATACTTGGACGGCGTGTATTCGTCCAGCTTGCGTTCCAGGAGAATGGCGTTGGTGCAGACATAGATATACTTTTTGCGCTCGGCGAGCCCCCGGACAATCTCGGCCATCCCGGGATGAATCAGCGGCTCTCCGCCGGGGATACTCACGATGGGTGCTCCGCATTCGTCTGCAGCGGCCCAGCACTGCTCGGGTGTCAGGTGCTTATCCAGAACGTGATCGGGGTATTGGATCTTGCCGCATCCGGCGCAGGCCAGGTTGCAGCGAAAGAGCGGTTCCAGCATGAGGACGAGGGGGTAGCGCTTCACGCCCTTGAGTTGCTGCGTGAGCACGTACTTCGCCACCGTGTACATCTGGGAGACGGGAACAGCCATCGGCCTCCAACTCCTGAAGAAATAACAGGCTGGATAGTACCACTCGCGCGCTCGAATCGTCAATGAATGTCCGGCAGCTCGTTCGTCCTAGTCGGCCCGTTTGATCTCGGCACGGAACTGGGCATTGGCCCGACGGCGGTCGTATCCTCTGACGCCCTTCCTGGTGCTATGGGGTCTTGTCGGCTTGGCGTTGAGACGAACGGGAGGTTTCATCTTTTTGCGCGTGGACATGGGGGTTAAGAAATCACATTAAGGTGTTTCTCAGGCGGCGGCAATTGGGAGGGGCTCCGCCCGATGAGCCGCCGGCTCAACCGAAGGTTGGTGTGGAGGCGCCGGGCGGGTTCGAACCGCCGCATCGCAGTTTTGCAGACTGCTCCCTTAGCCACTTGGGTACGGCGCCCCGCCGGCATTATAACGAGGCCATGACCAATCTACAACGAGGGCTGGCTCGAGGAAGATGCGAAGAAAAACTTATCGCTTGTTCGGAAGGACGGGAATCTCACGACCGAGCGTGGAGGGACGATTCGAAGCCTGCTGCAGCTGCATCCATTCGGACAGCCCGTTGTCATCATGGCTTGAGGCCGGCGCTGTTTCACCGTTGGCTTCTTCAGCCTCTTTTTCCTTGGCCATCAGTTCGACTTCCGGAATCAGGACATCCATCAACTGATCCATCGGCACCTTGCGCACCAGCTTGCCCTTTTTGAACAGGATGCCGACACCCTCGCCGCCCGCGATGCCGATGTCCGCCTCCTTGCCTTCGCCGATGCCGTTCACCACGCAGCCCAGCACGGACACGTTGAGCGGCACTTTGATGTGCCCCAGTTTCTTCTCCAACTCGTTCGCCATGCGGATGACGTCGATCTCGACCCGTCCGCAGGTTGGACAGGCAATCACATTGATGCCGCGGTGGCGAAGTTCGAGCGACTTCAGAATTTCGAATCCGACTTTCACTTCCTCAACCGGATCGGCCGCCAGCGAGACCCGCAGCGTATCGCCGATGCCCTGCGAGAGCAGCCAGCCGAGCCCGATGGCGGACTTGACCGAGCCGGTCATCGCCGTCCCCGCTTCCGTAATCCCGATGTGCAGCGGGTAGTTCGACTGCATCGCGAAAATCCAGTAGGCGTCGACCGCATGTTTCACGTCGGAGGCCTTGAGCGATACCTTCAGATTGGTGAAGCCTTCATCTTCGAGCGCGTGCACCGCGTTCAGCGCGGACTCGGCCAGGGCCTCGGGGCTGGGCCAGCCATACTTATCCAGCAACGGCCGTTCGAGCGAACCGCCGTTGACGCCGATCCGCAGAGGGATATTGCGGTCATTGACAGCCTTAATGACCTCCTGCACCTTCCACCAGGCGCCGATGTTGCCGGGATTGATCCGCACGCAATCCACGACCTTGGCAGCTTCCAGGGCAAGGCGATGATCGAAGTGAATATCGGCGATCAACGGCACGGTCATCTGCGCCTTGATCTTGGGAAGCGCCGCCGCCGAATCCATGTCCGGCACCGCGACGCGGATCACCTCGCAGCCGACCGCTTCGAGTTGCTTGATCTGCTCGACCGTCCCCTTGATATCCCGCGTGTCGGTCGAGCACATGGACTGGACGGAAATCGGCGCATCGCCACCGATCTTGATCTTGCCGACTTTGATCTGTCTGGTTTTACGACGCGTGATATGCATGCGGTTCGTTCAACGTTCAGCGTTCATCATTCTGCGTTGGCCTAGCTGCCCTGCTCATCCCCGTCCGCGCCTTTCAAACCGGGGAACGCCGCGCGCTGCCCCTGCTTGGCACGAGGACGGTCGCTGCCTGCTTGCTGGGCACCGAGTCCGGCCGAGACCTTCGTCCAGAGTGTTTTCGCTTCCTGATAGATGCCTTCGGCCGTCAGCCCGTACTTCTCACGGAGGAGATCCTGCGGTCCCTGCTCAATGTACCAATCCGGCAGGCCCATCAGCTTCGTCGGCACGTTCGTGATGCCCTGGTCCGACAGGGACTCAAGCACGGCTGAACCGAAGCCGCCCATCCTGGCGCCTTCCTCCACCGTCAGCACGCACCGGACATGTCTGGCCACCTGGCCGATCAATTCATGATCCAACGGCTTCACGAACCGCGCGTTGATTACCGCAACAGACACGCCTTCCTGCTCCAGCCGCTCGGCCGCGTGCACCGCGTGCCACACGGTGACGCCGATCGCCACAATCGCGATATCGGTCCCGTCTTTCAGCCGCTCGCCCTTGCCGACCGGAAGGACCTTCATCTCCTGATCCATCGGTACGCCGAGGCAGGCGCCGCGCGGATAGCGCACGGACACCGGCCCGTCGTGGCTCAACGAGGTCTTGACCATGTGCTGCAATTCGTTTTCGTCCTTCGGCGCCATGACCACCATGTTCGGCACGTGCCGGAGGTAGGCATAGTCGAATGCGCCGTGGTGCGTGGTGCCGTCTTCCGCGACAAGCCCGCCACGATCGATCAGGAACGCCACCGGCAAATTCTGCGTCGCCACATCATGCACGACCTGATCGTAGGCGCGCTGCAGGAACGTCGCATACATGCAGACCGCCGGCTTCAGGCCCTGCGTGGCGAGGCCTGCCGCAAACGTGACCGCGTGCTGCTCGGCGATGCCGACATCGTAGAGACGGTCCGGAAATTCCTTCTCGAACCCCATGAGGCCCGTGCCTTCGCACATGGCTGCGGTGATTGCCACGACCTTCTTGTCCTGACGGGCCATCTTCGTCAACGCGTCGATGGCGTGCGCCGTGTAGCTGGGGCGCGAAGGCTTCTTGGCCGGCGCGCCGGTCTCGCGCACGAACGACGGGCAGGCATGGAACCACACGGGATTCTTTTCCGCCGGCTCGTAGCCGAGGCCCTTCTTGGTGATCACGTGCAGCAGGACCGGGCCCTTGAGCTTGAGCACGTGGTCGAGAATCGGCAGCAGATGCTCAAAATTGTGGCCGTCGATCGGGCCGACGTACTGAAAACCCAATTCTTCGAACAGCAGCCCCGGCAGGATCAGCCCCTTGGCCAGTTCCTCCGCCCGATGGGCCATTTTCTGCACATCCGGACCGATATGCGGAATCGCGCGCAGGAGATGCCGCGCCTCTTCCCTCATCTTGATATAGAACTCGCCGGTGAAGGTGCGGTTGAGGTAGGCCGAAATCGCGCCGACGTTTTTCGAAATGGACATCTGGTTGTCGTTCAGCACCACCAGGAAATCCCGCTTGGTGCCACCCGCATGGTGCATGCCTTCGAGCGTCATCCCGGCCGTCATCGCACCGTCGCCGACCACGCAGACCACTTTATGCTGCTCGCCCTTCTGGTCACGCGCCTCCGCCATCCCGTAGGCGGCCGACACGCCGGTGCCCGCATGGCCGGCATTGAACGTGTCGTAGACGCTCTCTTCCCGCTTGCAGAACCCGCTCAACCCGCCGGACTGCCGTAGCGTATGGAATTGCTCCCGGCGGCCGGTCAGCAGTTTGTGCGCGTACGCCTGGTTGCTGGTATCCCAGACAATTTTATCCTTCGGCGTATCGAGCAGATAATGCATCGCCACCGTCAGCTCGATGACGCCCAGGTTGGACGCGAGATGCCCGCCGACGTTGGACACGACGGAGACGATCTGCTCACGAATTTCCTGGCACAGGGCCGGGAACTGCTCCGGCGGCATCCGCTTCAAGTCAGCGGGACTGTTGATGGTTTTCAGCAATGACATAACCTCCACTCCTTCGGTAACACGCTTCTCTGTTCGAGGTAAAAGCTGGACGCGTACCTGGAACCTCTGCGCGCAGAAATCTTGCGGAAACTGGCATAGTTTCCCATAGAATTCTTTGATCTGTCAAGCGCTTGCGACGCATGACTACTCTAGAATGGATAGTCGAGCCCGGCGAACACCGCTCCACCTTCTTTGCTGTAGCCATAGTCTATCCGGCCGACGGTGCCGGGGCGAACCACGACACGGAATCCGATTCCGGGCGTCGCCTCATAGTCCTTGAACTGGCGTTTTTTGAAGGTATTGAACGTCTTGCCCATATCGATGAACGGCGCCACCTCAAGCTCGGCCATGACGTTGGCCACGCGCGTCCGCAGCACATGGATACGCTGCTCGACATTGAACGACACCAGGTGATCGTCAATAAACCGGTCCACCCCGTACCCGCGCAGATTATTCTGGCCGCCCAGGGAACTGCGCTCGTAGAAGGGAACCTCAAAACCGTGGGTTGTTTGCAGGTTGCCTCTGACCACCAGGATCATCTGTTTTGACTCGCTCGGGAACATTTTCTTGATTTCAAGCTCAGTCCGGCTGTAGACCGGATTCTCCCCGTTGCGGAAATTCTGGTTCAGTTCGGCATAGGCGGTGATCTGAGTACCCACGGTCGGCGAAATCAGGTTATCGCGCGTGTCGTAGTGGAACGTGATCCGATGCCCGTAGATGGCCGCCCCTCGCATGCCGTCGGCATTGGCAGTGGATGGGTGTTCCATCGAATAGGGCAGTTTCCTGGCTCCTCCACGCTCGATACGGACTTCCCGATAGCGCTGGCCGATGGCAATCTGTGTCACTTCATTCAGATGCACGCCGAATTTCCAGTTCGCGCGGAATTCGCGCGCGGTGTAATTGGTTTCATCCTCCTCCACGGTCTGCTGGCTGATCCCGAAGAACCGTGACGTGCCGTTTTTGAAAAATGACGCGCCAACGTTGAACGCATACCGGCCGTCAGCCAACGCCGGGTCCAGATAATTAAAGACCAGCTTGCGCTCGATCCGTTCGGTAAAGGACGCCTGGAAGCGTGTCTGGCGTCCGCCTGTATCGTATTTGAACAAATTGTACGTGCCGCGCACGCCGAGGAAGGAGTTGTGAACGAGCATCGGCGCATGGATGTACTTCAGCTCGCCGTCCGGGTCGGTCACGATAATCGGGACGATCAAGCCGAAATCATTGCCGTCGTTGCGCGTGGTGGAGGCGCTTGGAATGGGAAAGTACGTCGTGTCCGCGCAGACCCGATCGACGGAGACCCAGGCCCTCAGCAGAAGCAGGGCGGCGAAGACCAGGACGAGGCGGAAGGAAGCCATCTTCATCGCAAGGAACAGGTGCGCGCGGGCCTTACTCTTTCTCCGTGGAGGTTTTCAGCTTCACGAACTGATCGGACTTCTCCCGCAGTTGCTTGACGAGATCGTCGTAGCCGGACGTCCGGATAATCTTGGCGAACTGGCCCCGGTAATTGCTCACCAGGCTCACGCCATCGATCACCACATCGTAGACCCGCCAATCCCCGCCTTTGCTGAGCAGGCGATAATCCAGAGGGATATCGACTTTCCCGGATATTGCCTTCGTCCGAACCTCGGCATAGTCGCCCTCCAGCCGTTCGTTCAGATAGTGCATTTGCTCGCCCGAATACCCCTCGACCTTGTCGGCATACGAATTGGTCAAGAGCTTCATGAACAGATTGACGAATTCGGCGCGTTCTTTCTCATCCAGTTTCTGCCACTGCGCCGCCAGCGACCGCTTGGCCATCTCCTCGTAGTTGAACCGGTCGCCCACGACCTTCTCCAGCCGTTTCCGACGCTCCTGGGCCCGGTCCGGCTTTTTCATGTTCGGGTCGGAGAGAATGCGAAGGACCTCGTTGATCGTGCCTTTGAGGGCCTCCGTCGCAGCCCCTCCTGCCAGCACCGGCGCCGCACTCCACACCACCGCCAGCAGCACAGCAACACCCACTCCAACAGACATCCTGGCAGACCGCCTGCAACGATAGGTTTTGAATACCGATGACATAGTCGCTCCTGTTACGCCGTGGCCACGCTCAGCGTGGGGGCGTGATTTATTTCACCTTGCCGTGCACGTACTGGCTGACCAATTCTTCCAGGTCCAATCCGGATTCGGTGTCCCTGATCTTTCCGCCGGGCTTCAGCTCGGCGCCGCCTCCGCCCGGCGAGAGCGACACGAATTTTTCGCCGATGATGCCGCGCGTCTTCACCGAGGCAATCGTGTCGTCATACAACTTGATGCTGTCGTTGATGGCGAAGGTCGCCACGGCGCGATCGGTGTTCAGTCGAATGGCCTTGACCCGTCCGACCTCCACGCCGGCGATTTCGATCGTCGCCCCCGGCCGCAGCCCCGACACGGTGTCGAACTCGGCGTCGACGTGATAGAGATGCCCGCCGATGACCTCCAGCTTGCCGAGTTTGATCGAGAGATAGCCGAGACAGACGAGCCCAATGAGCACGAACACGCCCACGGCCAGTTCCAGCTTGGTTTTTTCCATATTCATAGCGACACTCCGTCCAGTTAGTGTTTGAGCGACACCGTCCCGCCGACCGTGATGAATTCACGCACCGTCGGATCGGCGATCCGCTGAAAGTCGGCGGAAGGCGCCATCGCGGCGATCCGGCCCTGCTCCAGCATCGCCACCCAATCCGAGATGGAGAAAATTTCAGGAATCTCGTGGCTCACCATCACCGCCGTGAACCCGAACGTCCGGTGCATGTCCAGAATCAGGCGATGAATCGTGTTCGACATGAGCGGATCCAGGCCGGTCGTCGGTTCGTCGAACAGGATGATCTCCGGCTCCATCACCAGCGCCCGGGCCAGGCCGACCCGTTTCTTCATGCCCCCGCTCAGCTCGGCGGGAAACTTATGGCCCATGCCGGCCAGCCCCACCCGCTCCAGTTTTTCGTCGACGCGGCCCTTCACCTCCGGCTCGGGCAGGCGCAGTTTCTCCCGCAGGGGGAAGGCCACGTTGTCGAACACCGTCAGCGAGTCGAAGAGCGCGGCCCCTTGAAACAGCATCGCAAACTGCTTGCGCACGTCGTTCAGCGCTTTCCCGCGCAGCCGCGAGATCTCGACGTCGTTGACCCATACCTCGCCGCGGTCCGGCTGGAGCAGGCCGATCATGTGCTTGAGCAGCACGCTCTTGCCTTCCCCGCTGCGACCGATGATCGTCGTCAGCTTGCCCTTGGGAATTTCGAGCGTGGCTCCCCGCAGGACCTGCTGCTTTCCGAACGACTTCTGGACGTTCACGAGCTTGATCATCGGCAGCCAGACCCATGGTTGATGGTGGATGGTTGATGGCGGCCGGGGGGCAAGATCCTTGTCGGGTTCGAACCTATTGACCATTGACCATTAACCATTGACCATCTCCTACAAGAGCACCGACGTCAGAAAATAATCCCAGACCAGAACCATCACGGACGAGAGCACCACCGCTTCGGTCGTCGCCGCTCCGAGCCCTTCCGCGCTCATCTCCGTGTAATAGCCCTTGTAACAGCAGATCCAGCTGATGATCAGTCCGAAACTGATTGATTTCCAGATGCCGCCATAGACATCCTTCCACTCCACCGCCGCTTCAATTGAGCTCCAATAGGCCCCGGCATTCACGTTGAGCAGATCCACGCCGACGATGTACCCGCCGTAGATCCCGATCACATCGAACAGCGCGACGAGCAACGGCACGCCGATCACACTGGCCACAATTTTCGGTGCGATCAGGTACTGCAACGGATTGACCGCCATGGTGTCCAGCGCATCGATCTGTTCGGTGATCCGCATAATGCCGATCTCGGCCGTCATCGCCGATCCGGCCCGCGCCGTGACCATCAGCGCCGCGAGCACCGGCCCGAGTTCCCGAATGATGCTGAGCGCCACGGCCGATCCCAACGCCGCTTCCGACCCGTATCGGCGAAGCGTGTAATACCCCTGCAGCCCCAGCACCATGCCGGTAAACGCGGCGGTCAGCACGATGACGAACGTGGATTTGAACCCGATGAAATGAAGCTGCTTGACCATCTGAAACAACCGGAAGGGCGGCCGTGTCAGCCAGCCGAACGTGGACAGCAGGAAGACGAGCATGCGCCCCATCTCCTGGATGATGGAGAGCGTCGTTCCACCGACTCGTTGAAGTACTGCCGTCATCGTCTCACTCCAAACAGTCTCATCAAGAAATACGCACAGAGTGCTGTCTCGCCATCCATACGATACGGAACAGTGATCGCATGACCAATTCGAGCATCAAAAATGAACGAGCACGCGCGTCATTTCTGAAGTGATGGAGAGCGTCCCACCGCCAAGCCGCGACACTGCGCCAGTGATCACGAGCCTCTCCTCGCCGTTTCCACCACAACCATCCTACGACAGCTCATCCACAAACCGCTCGAAGAACCGGCTCATCCGATCGGAGGCCGTCCGCATCTGCGCGCGCAGGCGAAGAAACCCGCCCACGCACGACGGCGCCGCCACGCAGGCGGCCAACCCCTTCAACCAATCGGCGGGCTTCATAAACAGATTGAGATCCACCGGGAGACTCTCGTCCACGAGATCGGACACGCTGCGGACGATCGCAAACGGAACGTGCTGCTCGGCCGCCGCTTCCGCCAGCGCGGCGCTCTCCATGTCCAGCCCGATCGCGCCCGTCATCTCCGCCATCGCCTGTTTTTCCGCCGCATGCCATAGAATCCGCGGCGCCGTCACGAACGACCCGGCCTGCACCGGCAACCCGGCCTGCTCCGCCGTCCGCACCGCCGCCGCTACAATCTCACCCGCACACAGCCGTTTGACGTGTTCGGAAGCCTCGCGATCGTCGGCCTCCATTTTCACGTCGGTCCCCACCAGCAGATCGCCGATACGAGCGGGCACCAATGCGCAGGCCAGACCGGCCGACACGATCAGATCCAACGGGTGCCCGCGCAGGACATCGCGGCACGCCGCTGCGGCTCTCTCAGTCCCCACGCCGGTCTGCGCCACGACCACTTCACAGCGCCCCCGCCGGCCGACGAAGCAACGGACCGCACCATGCCGGTGCGCATGGCCGTCGGTGAGAACCCGCCGCACCGCGGCATATTCCCAGCGGGTCGCGGTGAAAATCCCGACCCGCTTCATGCGGACCCCGGGCGAGCCGGATCGCTCGCATCGCCTCTCCCGGCCAGAGAGTGAATGCCCAACGCCTGCTGCATGCTTGAAGGAGCGGAGGCGGCGGTTTAGAGGCCGGGCCGGAACGTGTCCGCCGTGCGAACGGCATGGCGCAGCTCATCCGCCCGCATCTGCCCGCGAGCCCTGACGTTGCGATACATCGCAAGCGCCCAGAGCGGGAAGTACTGGCAATACCAGTGGTAGCGAAGATAGAACACGCGCGGGAAGCCGGTGCCCGTGTGCCGCGCCTCTTTCCATGAGCCGTCTTCACGCTGATGGCGCAGCAGATAGTTGATCCCGCGCACCACGCTGAGGGAATCCGACACGCCTGCCGCCAGCAGCGACATCAGCGCCCACGCCGTCTGGGACGGCGTGCTCTCGCCCCGGCCGGCCACGGCCTGGGCGGCATAGGACAGACAGGATTCTCCCCACCCTCCGTCGGGATTCTGCTTCGTTTCCAGCCACTGCACGGCCTGACGCACATAGGGCGCCGACATGTCCTCCCCGATCGACCGCAATCCCACCAGGACCGACCAGGTGCCGTAGATATAATTGACGCCCCAGCGGCCGTACCAGCTACCGTCCGCTTCCTGCTTCTGCTTGATGAAAACGATGGCCCGCTTCGCCGCCGGATGCGTGCGGTCGTAGCCCAACGCGCCCAGCATCTCCAGGCACCGGCCGGCCAGATCCTCCGTCGGCGGATCCAGCAGCGCGCGGTGGTCGGCAAAGGGAATGACGTTGAACACCATATGATTGTTGTCCACATCGTAGGCGCCCCAGCCGCCGTTCGAGCTTTGCATGGCCATCACCCACTGATACCCGCGCCGGATGGATTCTGTTTGCGCCTGGCGGTCCGCCATGCGCAGCTTCGCGAGCGCCATGATCACCACCGCAGAGTCGTCCACGTCCGGGTACCGCTCGTTCTCGAACTGGAAGTACCAGCCGCCCGGCTCGGCCTTCTCTGTCGCTGAAGACTCTTTCCAATCTCCTACCGTCGTCGTCTGCTTGGACATCATCCAGTGTCCCGCCTTCAGCAAGGCCGGATGGTTTTGCGGCAGTCCCGACTCGATCAAGGCGTTGACCGACAACGACGTGTCCCAGATCGGAGAGAAGCAGGGCTGCAGGTGCAGGGTCTCAACTTTTGCCTGCCCCTCGCGGACCGTCTCGTACACTTCGAGATCCTCGATTTCCTTCAGCGCCTTCGCCAGCAGCGGATGGTCCGCGTTGTAGCCGAGACAGTGCAGCGCGACGGCGGAGTTCGCCATGGCCGGGTAGATCGCCCCCAGCCCGCCGCTGCCCCGCATGTGATCCAGCGTCCAGACGATCGCCTTCTGGACGGCCGTCTCCCGGAACGCCTGGTACGGCATGCGCTCGTAGAGCTTGAGGAGCCGATCCAGCGTGATGAAAAAGTTTTTCCAGGTGAACCAGGCCGTGTCCTTCTTGAAGGGCGGCACGTCGGCATAGTCCATCAACTCGCGCGGCGTCACGAAGAGTTCCGCGATCCCCTCTTCCTCTGGAATCCGGCAGACCGGGCGGTGCGCAAAGACGATCAGCAGCGGAATCAGCACCGCGCGGGTCCAGTAGGACACTTCATAAATGCTGAAGTAAAACCGTTTCGGCAGCAGCATGATTTCCGGCGGCATGCTGGGCAGCCCGTACCAGTCGTACTGATCGAACAGCGCCAGCGTGATCTTGGTGAAGACGTTGACCGACGCGACGCCGCCCTTGGCGTGAATGCACTCGCGCGCCTGGAGCATGAACGGTTCCGTCGGCGAGACTCCCGACAGTTTCAAGGCGAAGTAGGCCTTGACGGACGCGCTGATCTCGGAGGGGCCGCCTGAATAAATCGGCCAGCCGCCGTCCGGCAGTTGCGTCGTCTTGAGATACCGGACGGCTTTGCGTTCGCGCTCCGGATCCACCACGTTCAGGAACCGGCGGAGCATTAGATATTCCGACGTCAGCGTCGTGTCCGCTTCCAGTTCGGCGACCCAGAATCCCTCCACCGGATGCTGGCGGTCCAGAATCCATCGCTGGCTGAGACGAATCGCCTCGTCCACCGACTCGTGCGACGCCGCATGGGTCAGCCGGCGCACCGGCGCATCGACCGGAACGGGATGCGGATTGTGGGACACCAGGCGGAGCATGGCCTGCGGCGCATAGGCCTCGACCTTTTCCCGGACCTTGTCGGGAACTGATGCGAAGAAACGATCAGATAAGCGTGCGAGCAACCGCTTCCACTGCTGCATATTGTCCTTAGGAAAACCTGGCGACGAGGGGGTTTCAACTCGCCTGTTTCTGGCAGGAGGCACAAGCCAGCCAGGAGTCATCTCATACGAGTAGGTTTTATAGCAAAGGGATTCCTTACAGTCAAGGAAAGGAGGACTCGAACCTATTGAACTTTGAAAGGTTTCGGCAGGTCTAGGCCGGTTGGAGATCGGCGAGTCGGACCGAAATGGTCTTGGAGACGCCCGGCTCTTCCATGGTGACTCCAAAGAGCGAGTCGGCCACCGCCATCGTGCGCTTGTTGTGCGTGATGACCAGGAACTGGGCATCGGCCGCCAGCTCGCGCAGGACCGTGGCAAACCGGCTGATGTTTTCTTCATCCAGCGGCGCGTCGATCTCGTCCAGGATGCAGAACGGGGTGGGCCGGATCAGAAAGCTGGCGAAGATCAGCGCCATGGCCGTCAGCGTCTTCTCGCCGCCCGACAGCATCGTGATGCCCTTGAGCCGCTTGCCCGGCGGTTGCGCCACGATGTCCACGCCATGCTCTTCGTCCTTCTGCTTCCCGGTCTCCGGATCCACCTCGGGCTCGACCAGAATCAGTTCGGCGCGCCCGCCGGGGAATAACCGCCCGAACACTTCGCCGAATTTCTGCTGGAGGTCGCTGAAGGTCTGCTCGAACATCTGCTTGGTGGTGCGGTTGATCTTCGTGATGATTTCCCTGAGCGACTGGACGGACTGTGATAGATCCGCCTCCTGCGTCGTCAGAAACTTGTAGCGCTCGTCATGCTCGCGGTGCTCCTCGATCGAGGCCAGATTGATCGGACCCATGCGCTCGAGCCGGCCCCGAATCTTCTGCAATTCCTCGCGCAGCACGGCCATCGCGGTGTCCATCTCTTCGCGCGTGACGGACGCGGATTCTTCCGGTTCCCGCAGCAGCGTCTCTTCGACCGACAACTGATAGGTTCCGGTCAGGGTCCCTTCGACCGTTCCCAGATGCGTCCGGATTTCGGCCCGGCGGACCTCGACCCCCATCCGCGTTTCGCGACTTGCCGCCAACGCCTGCCGCGCCGCCTCGAGACGCTGCTCGACCTGGCGGACCAGCTGCATCTCCTGCGCGTGGACCTCCTGCGCCTTGACCAATTCCTGCCGCAGCTCCACGACTCGCTTGTTCAATTCCTGGAACAGGGCCTCCTGGCGGCTGCGCTCGGCCTGGCTCTGCGCGATCGACGCCGCCAGCGTCTCGAGCTGTCCCTTGAACGACTGCGCCTGCGCCGTGCCCTCTTCCTGCGCCTTGAGCAACCGGGCGACGTCGGCCCGGCAATGTTCGCAGCGGCCCCGCAACGCCTCCACCGCCACGCGGGATTCCGTAAGCTGCTGCCGGACCGCCAGGTGCTCCTCTTCCATCTTCCGGAGCGCCTCGTCGAGTTCGGCCAGACCGGCTTCCCGCGCCTGCCGTTCTTCCAGCAGCGCGGCAATCCGCTGCTGCTCGGCTTCACGCACGTGTTCGTCCAATTGCTGCCGTGTGGCAACCGACTGCTCCCGCTCGGCCGTCAGCTGCGCGCAGGTTTTCTTCAGCGTCTCGATCGCGCGCGCGAATTCCGCCTGCTGCTTTTCAAGCTCGTGAATTTCGCGGCGGCGCTGCAAGAGCCCCCCGGTCGTTCCGCCCGTCATCACCCCGGCCGCATCCAGCACATCGCCGTCCAGTGTCACGAACGTGGGGCCCTCCGGCGCTGTCCACTGCCCGCCCTCCCACAGACGCACCGCCTGTTCGAGCGACTCGACGACCACGACACCGTCGAACAGCGTCGCGCACACGTCGTGCGAGTGCCGGGGCGCCTTCACCAGATCGGCCGCCAGGCCCAGCACACCCTTCTGGCCCTTGAGGCCGGTCCACCAGCCGTGCGTGACGCCGCTCTTCGACCAGCGGGGCTTCGCCGGCACGAACGTGCCGCGTCCGAGCCCTTTCTGTTTCAGAAACTCGATGGCCTGCCGCGCATCGGAGGGACTCCCCACCATCCAGGCGCGGAGCCGCTCGCCCAGCGCCGCTTCCATCGCCCGCTCGAACCGCTCCGGCACCTCCAGCCATTCCGCGACAGCCTCTTTCACGCCCGTGCAGGACTTGCGCAACGAGGCCACGCTCTCGTCGCCCTCACGGCCATAGCCCATTTCCTCGCGCACGACGCTGCTCAGCGCATGGGCCCGGGACTCGACCGACGCCGACTGCCCCTGCTGCCGGTTCAGTTGCTGTTCCGCGTCACGCAGCTGCCCGTCAATCTGCTGCCCGCGCCGGATGGACGCCTCCCGCTCCTGCTGCGCCTGCGCGATCCGCTGCTCGGCCTGCCGACGGTGCGCGAGGCACTGCTCCAGCTTGGCTGTCGCGGCAGCCGTCAGCGTGCCCGGCACAAGAGACTCGGCAGCGGCACCGTTTTCTGACGACAACGAGAGCGCCAGCAGGCCCCGGCGGGACTGCTCGGCCTGCTCCAACGTGGAGGCGCGCCGGCCGGCAATCGCATTCGCTCTCTGTTCCTGCTTAGCCAGCCCCTTCGCGCCCGCGGCCATCTCGGCTTCCGCCCGGGCGAGCTGCTCGCGGCGCCCGGCGACTTCGGCCACCGCCCGCTCCCGCTCGGCCGCCAGCCGGATCAACTGCTCATTGGCTTGCGCGCGCTGCTGCCCGAACAGCTCGGCGCGGCTCCGCTCCACTTCGCTCGTCCGCAGCGCCTGGGCCTGCTGCTGCTCCAGCCGGCCGATCTCGTCGCGGCGGCGCATGAGCGCATCGTCGCCGTCCAGCATGCGGACGCGGATCTCTTCCAGTTGCGCGACAAACCGGCCCTGCTCGGCGGCCTGGGCGGATTCCTGCCCGTCCAGCGCGGCCAATTCCATGGCGACCAGGCGCTGCTGCCCCTGGAGCGTCCGGTGCTCCCGCACCAGCAGACGAATTTCGAGCGTCCGCGCTTCGTCCAGCAAGACCTGATAATTCCTGGCCTGCTTGGCCTGCCGCTCCAGCGCAGTCAGTCGCTGCTTGACCTCCGCGATGATGTCCCGGACCCGGCTGAGGTTCTGGGTCGTCGCATCCATCTTGCGCAACGCCTCGGCCTTCTGTTTTTTATAGCGGACGATGCCGGCCGTCTCCTCGATCAGCTCGCGGCGCTGCAACGGCGAGGCGTTGAGGATTTCCTCGATCCGGCCCTGCTCGATCACCGTGTGTCCCTTGGTGCCGGCGATCGTATCCATGAGCAGGCTGCGGATATCTTTTAATCGGCAGGCTACTTTATTGATCAGATATTCGCTGTCGCCGTTTCGATAGAGCCGCCGCGTGACCATCACCTCGTGATAGTCGCCGAACTCCGGCGGCAGGAGCGGCGGCGCGCCGGGCTCGGGCTGCGACAGGCCGCTCATGATCAGCGACACCTCCGCCATGCCGAGCGGCTTGCGCGCTTCGGTGCCGTTGAAGATCACGTCTTCCATTTTCTCGCAGCGCAGGGCGGATTTCGGGCTTTGCTCGCCGAGTACCCAGAGGATGGCATCCACAATGTTGCTTTTGCCGGTCCCGTTCGGACCGACGATGGCGGTCACGCCGGTGGGAAAACCGATTTTGGCTTCAGCGAAGGATTTGAACCCGGTCAGCTCCAAGGACTTGAGATACATTCCGCCCCTTTCCTGAGCATACCTGCTGTGGCTTGAAATTTCGGCTTTTCTAACACAGCCAGAAGCGAAAAGCAAAAAGAAAACACAGGATACTGTGGATAACCTAGGGACTGACCACTAGATATGGGGACTAGCGAGAGGCGGCGGCCGGACGCGAAAGCGGCTGAATCGTGACCAGTTCTTTGGGGAGAGAAAACTCGACGTCTTCCTCAATCACCATCAATTCTTCAACTTCGTCGGCGCCGTGGCCCTTGAGATAGTCCACGACTTCGGTCACCAGCACCTCCGGAGCCGAGGCGCCGGCCGAAATGCCCACGGCCTTGGCGTGTTTAATCCAGGCCGGGTCGATATCCGACGACGCGTCGATCAGGTACGACTGAATCCCGCAATGCTCGCCCAATTCGCGGAGCCGGTTGGAGTTGGAGCTGTTCGGCGAGCCGATGACCAGAATCACGTCCACCAGTTTGGACAGGGCCTTGACCGCGTTCTGGCGGTTCTGCGTCGCATAGCAGATATCCTCCTGGTGCGGTCCCTTGATCTTGGGGAACCGGCGGTGGAGCGCCCCGACGATGTCCCGGCACTCGTCCACGCTGAGCGTGGTCTGCGTCACATAGGAGAGATGGTGCGTGTTCTCCACGTGGAGCTTCTCGACGTCGCTCACGGACGACACGAGATGGAACTTGTCCGGCACCTGCCCCAGCGTCCCGATGACCTCGGGATGGCCCGCATGGCCGATCAGAATCAGTTCATAGCCCTGGGTGTAATCGCGATTGACTTCGTTATGAACCTTGATCACCAGCGGGCAGGTCGCGTCGATGACTTTCAAGCCCCGGCGGTTCGCCTCCTCCCACACCTCTTTCGCCACTCCGTGCGCGCTGAAAATCACGATCGACTGGTCCGGCACTTCGGTGAGCTCTTCCACAAACACCGCGCCCTTGTCGCGCAGGCTGTTCACCACGTGGCGGCTGTGCACGATCTCGTGCCGCACATAGATCGGCGCCCCGTAGGCCTTGAGCGACAGTTCGACGATCTCGATCGCCCGGTCCACGCCGGCGCAGAACCCTCTTGGACTGGCCAGATAGATTTTCATGAGGCCTTCACCATACGGCAGCACAGGCTGTTCCGTCAACTGATTTAGCCCCGCCATTTTCATTACCGAGCGTCCAGTGCGAGCCACACGACGCCGATTCCGAGCAGCACCAGCGGAAGGCTCAACACCGCCGTCATGACGAGGCCGCGGCGGCGTTGCGGGCTCCCCATCGGCCACGACTGCGCCAGACACCAGTGCCGCACCGTCAGGCACAGCCACCACAAGATCAGCCCGGGAACCAGCAGCAACCCGCCGATCCGGCGGTACTGGTCCGCCAGGAAGATCGGCACAATCGCGAGTACCAAACAGATGTAGCCCGCGGTCTTGAGCCATGTCGCCCACCGCACGAGCCCGGCATCCTGAACCGGCGGAGCGGCAGCCTCCGGACCTGGTTGTGCCTCAACTTTGGTCGTCATCTTACCGACCCTCCAATTTCAATTTACCCTACTCCAAACACATTCAGTGATGGAAGGGACGCGCGTAAAGGTGTTTGCCGTAGCATGAGGTGAGCGAAGTGCACCCCACTGATCTCCAGGATGGCTTGTATGATCCATAGTGCGCGCATCGAGTGAGCACATTCCGATTGTGCGCACCTTCTCACCCACCCGCCCCAGGCGCGCCGAGACGCGCCTTTTCCCCTGGGCGAGCACAGGATCATGCAGGCCAGCCTGACAGCCCAACCGATGTACGTATGGCGCAGGGAAGAACCTGACGGGTGAGCGAAGCGTTTCTCTTCTCTCGGGATAGCGAGCTGGGCTTCCCCCAACTGCGCACATCGAGCGAGCACCGTCTGCGCGTGCGCGCTCTGCGAGCACAGGGGGAAGCCCAGTGCGCTACCCCATCTATCCCTACCGCGGCAACTTCAGCGCCCGCGTGAGCAGCCAGTCCTGCATGCGGTTGGGCAGCCAGGCGGCCAGCACCGCGCGAAAGCGCGCGTCGAGGCCGACCAGATAGCGCGTCTTCGGCCGGGCGGCAGACAGGGCATGCGCGACGGCTTTCGCCACTGCACGCGCTGGAATAGCCCGTTGCGCCGCCTGCGCCATGGCCTCACGCACGCGAGCGCTGGCCTCTCCGTAGTAGGCCTTCGCCTCCGAACTGGCGGCCGCTTCCATCTGATCGGCTCCGTGCTTGGCCTTGTCCCAGATGCGGGACTCGATCGCCCCCGGCTCGACGATGGACACGTGCATGCCCCACGGTTGCAGCTCCAGCCGCATCGCATCGGTCAGCGCCTCCAACGCAAATTTGGACGCCGAGTACGGCCCCATAAACGGCATGGTGGCCCGCCCGGCGATGGAGCCCATATTCACGATGCGCCCCCTGCCCTGCCGCAGCAGCGGAAGAAACGCCTGCGTCACCGCCACCTGCCCGATGACGTTCACTTCGAACTGCTTCCGCAAATCCGCCAGCGGCACCACTTCCAATGGGCCGCCGATGCCAATTCCCGCATTATTGACCAGCCCTGCCAGGCCGGCCGCACCGACCGCAGCCCTGACCGTCTCCACCGCCCGGTCGAGGGACGCGATATCCGTGACATCCAGCAGGACAGGCGTCAGCCGCGCGGAGGCCTTTGCCTTCAGCATATCGCCGTCAGACAGCCGGCGCACACCGGCGAACACCCGATAGCCCAGCTCATCGAGGTAGAGCGCGCAGGCCTCTCCGATCCCGCTCGAGGCACCGGTGATCACAACACTGTTGGGTTGAGAAGAACGCTGCATTCCTACTCCGTCGTGTTCGCGCAAGCAACCAGACCGGCGCCGAGATTATCACGGGCGCGATCGCAAGAATAGTCCGGTTTCCTCCATCTCCCTTCCCTTGACACCTTCTGTCCTTACCTTTACGCTCAGGACAGGATGGCGACGGCCCAAGCCCACATTGTTCATAGCGATTCGTCGCGAAATCGTGGGGCCGCGTCGCGAGACGGGCGCGCGGAGGCGCAAGGGAGGGAAGCGTCCTTGAAACGGGACATTGACCGACCGAGCGACGAGCCCGCCCGCTTGCCCGCCTATCCATGCGGGCAAGCTGGTCGTAGCAGCGGGACTGCGATTGCAGCAGAAGCGGCAATGAACAATGGGGGCTAACAAGAAAATCTTGGTGGTCGAAGACGAGCGGGACATTCTTCAGCTCGTCAAACTCTATCTCGAAAAAGAAGGCTACCGGGTCAGCACCGCGGCCACCGGCCCGGACGGGCTGAAAGCCGCCAGGTCCGAGCACCCCGACCTGCTCGTGCTCGATTTGATGCTGCCCGACATGGACGGGCTGGAGATCTGCAAGCGGCTCCGGGCCGATCAGCAGACTGCGACGCTCCCCATTATCATGCTGACTGCGAAAGCGGAGGAGTCGGACACCGTCATCGGCCTCGAGCTGGGCGCCGACGACTACGTAACCAAGCCCTTCAGCCCCAAGGCGCTCGTGGCCCGCGTCAAGGCTCTCCTGCGCCGGGTCGATCGTTCAAAAGAAGAAGCGCCCTCCCGCTCCACGTATGGCGCGCTCGTCCTCGACCGCGGCCGCCACGAGGTCAAGGCGAACGGCAAAGACATCACGCTGACGGCGAAGGAGTTCGGCCTGCTCGAATATCTGCTGCAGCATCCCGGCCGTGTGCTGACCCGCGACGTGCTGCTCAACGCCGTGTGGGGTTACGAGTACTACGGCACCACGCGCACGATCGACGTGCACGTCAGGCGCCTGAAGCAGAAAATTCCGCTGCTGAACGATGCCATCGTCTCGATCAAATCGCTGGGCTACAAGCTGAAAGAACTATGAACGAGGAACTCTGAACGATGAACGAAGAACTCTCCCGCGCGTTTCAACTTCAGCGTTCAGCGTTCTACGTTCTGCGTTGCACCGCGTTATGACTCTCTCCATCCGCTGGAAAGTCGCCCTCGGCACGCTGCTCGCCATTACGCTGGGGCTCGCGGCCGCCGGCTGGCTGGCGTTCCGCTCGATCGAACAGCTCGAGCTGGCCCACGCGGAGGAAAAGCTGGCCGCCCGGACCGGCCTCACCACACTTTCGCTCCAGCCCCTCCTGACCAGGTCCGACACGCCGCCGCGCCGCCTGCAGGCCATGGCGCACGAACTGAGCCGCCACGCCAGTGCCCGCGTGACGGTGATCGATCAGCGCGGCACCGTACTCGCCGACAGCGACGTCCCCGATGACGCCGTGTCTAAAATAGAGAACCACGGCTCACGCCCGGAGGTGGCCGGCGCCCTGTCCACCGGTCATGGAACCGATCTCAGGCGGAGCGAGACGACCGGCCAGCGGCTCTTCTACCTGGCACAGCGCGCGACGTTCCCAGGCAGCCAGACCGTGCACATCATCCGCCTGGCCATGCCGCTGACGACGCTGGAGACCAGGATCCGTGAACTTGAACGCGCGCTGGCGCTCGCGTTCGGCGTGGCCTTTGTCGTCTCCGTCACGTTGAGCCTGCTCATCGCCAGAGGGCTGACGCGTCCGTTGTCGGACATCGCGACCGTCGCCCGGCAGCTCGCCGGCGGCGCGTTGCGGCAACGGATTCAGACCAGCTCGACCGACGAGGTGGGCGTCCTCGCCGCCACGCTCAATCAGATGGCGGACCAGATGGACCGGGATATCACCGCCCTGCGGCGGCTGGAACAGGTCCGGAAGGATTTCGTCGCCAACGTCTCGCACGAGCTGCGCACGCCGCTGACCTCGATCAAGGGCTATGTCGAAGCGCTGCTGGACGGGGCCAAGGACAACCCGGAGGAGGCCACGCGCTTTCTTCAGACCATCCTCAAGCAGAGCGACCGGCTCAATCTCATTCTGGAAGACCTGTTGCAGTTGTCTCAAATCGAGTCCGGGCTGGTGCGGTTCAAACGCGACCCGGTCCACCTCAGTGCGCTGGTCGAACGCATGCTCCCTCTGATCAAACCGATGGCGGATAAAAAGAGGCAATCGCTGACCGTGACCGTTCCGTCCGATCTGCCGCCCGTATCGGGCGACGAGGACCGGCTCGTGCAGGTGCTGACGAATCTACTGGATAACGCCATCAAGTACACGCCGGAGGGCGGGACAATTAGTATTGCGGGCGGCATTGCCGCACAGCCGGCCGGTGATCCCGCACAGGTGGAGCTGAGCGTCGCCGACACGGGCATCGGCATCCCGAACGCAGACCGCCCGCGCGTCTTCGAGCGGTTCTACCGGGTGGACAAGGCGCGTTCGCGCGAGATGGGGGGAACAGGCCTGGGCCTGTCGATCGTGAGACATATCGTGGAAGGACACGCCGGCAGGATCTGGGTGGAGGGCAACCAGCCCACGGGCAGCCGGTTCGTACTGCGCCTGCCCGCCGCGAGCGAAGCGCCCGGGCCGACTCAGACCAGTCTTGAAATCCCCGCGTAGATCACAATCGCCGCCAGCGCCGCGCCCGGCAGCGTGAAGACCCAGGCATAGACGATCTTGGCCGTGACGCCCCACCGCACGGCGGACAGGCGCTTCACCGCCCCCACGCCCATCACCGACGACGTGATCGTATGCGTCGTGCTGACCGGCAAGCCGATGTGCGCGGTGGCCAGCAGCACGGCTGCGGCGCCGGTTTCGGCGGCAAAGCCGTGCACCGGCTCCAGTTTCACGATGCGTGTGCCGAGCGTCCGGACGATCCGCCACCCGCCCGACGCCGTCCCGAGCCCCATGGCGGCGGCGCACGACACGACCACCCACGTCGGCACCTCCCCGCTCGTGAGCTGCCCGGCCGACAATAACGCCAGCGTAATGATGCCCATCGCTTTTTGTGCGTCGTTGGCCCCGTGGCTGAACGCCATGAAGCCGGCGGAGACGAGCTGCAAGCGGCTGAACAGACGCGTCGCGGCACCGCGCTGAACGCGGAAAAACAACCAGCTGATACCGACCATGATCGAGAGCCCGACGAGAAACCCGAACAGCGGCGAGAAGACCATCGCTTTCAGCACGGCCAGCAGGCCGGAGAACTGCACCGTCGCCCAGCCGCCGTGGAGCACCGATGCACCCACCAATCCGCCGATGAGGGCATGCGACGAACTGGTCGGCAGCCCGAGCAGCAACGTGCACAGATTCCAGAGAATGGCCCCGGCCAGCGCCGACGCCACCACGGCCTGCGTCACCGTGGACGGATCGACGATCCCCTGGCCGATCATTTTCGCCACGGCCGTGGACATGAAGGCGCCGGCCACGTTGAGCAAGCCGGCCATCACCACCGCCGTCATCGGGCTCAAGACACGAGTGGACACGACGGTGGCAATCGCATTGGCGCTGTCGTGCCACCCGTTCGAAAAATCGAAGAGCAGCGCCAACACCACCACGAGCAGGAGCATGCCGGAGAGCTCAGGCATGGTCCTCCAACGATGAAGTCAGAACGCTGAACGATGAACGAGGGTCGGTCATTGAACGATTATTCATCATTCATACTTCATCGTTCATAGTTCATCGTTGATTGTCAGTTGTGTTTCAGCGCGATGCGTTCCAAAATATTCGCCACGTCTTCGCAGCGATCGGTGCCCTCTTCGAAGGCTTCGTAAATTTCCTTCCACTTGATCACGGCCACGGGATCCTTTTCCTCTTCGAACAACGCGGAGATCGCATCGCGCGTCAGCCGGTCTGCTTCGTTTTCGAGGCTATTCACGCGGACATTGCACTCGGTCACGTCGGCGTGGGGTTTACCTAACACATCCACGCCGGCCGCGACGGCGACAGACGCCTGATAGAGGACGTTGGACAACTTGATGGCCATCTCGGTCGGCGTGGCCACCTTGAACACGACAAAGCGGTCCGCAACGGCCTCGACCAGATCCAAAATATCGTCCAGGGCGCTGGCCAGGTCGTGGATATCTTCCCGATCGATCGGCGTGATGAACGTCTGGTTCAACCGCCTGGCGATGTCGTGCGTGATGCCATCGCCGATGTGCTCGACATCCTTGATATGCCGGGCCTGCTCCAGCGGATTGGTGTAGTGCTCCATCATGT
>Ga0247727_10000254_pt1 | contig 128049 bp, 113 predicted proteins | sample WisWelCaveWW1625_FD_202498 | JGI IMG/M metagenome (GOLD analysis project Ga0247727, IMG submission 202498) | Biofilm microbial communities from Wishing Well Cave, Virginia, United States - WW16-25 | ecosystem: Environmental > Aquatic > Deep subsurface > Groundwater > Cave microbial mat...
TGGATGACCGGATTGATGGATGACCGGATTGATGGATGACCGGATTGATGGATGACCGGATTGATGGATGACCGGATTGATGGATGACCGGATTGATGGATGACCGGATTGATGGATGACCGGATTGATGGATGACCGGATTGTTGGATGACTGGATTGATGGATGACTGGATTGATGGATGACTGGATTGATGGATAACTGGATTGTTGGAGTGATGGGTTCCCGATTATTGGATAATGGATTTATGAAACCGTGTAATTCCTCACACTCCAATACCCAGCAATCCATAACTCCAGCAATCCATAACTCCAACAATCCAATACTCCAACAATCCATAACTCCAGCAATCCATCACTCCAACAATCCATCACTCCAACAACTTGCGTATCGGTTCGGAGTTAATACGTTATGCCCTTGGCTTATTATCTTCTGCTCAGCGCGCTATTGTTCGGCATCGGCGTCGCCGGCGTTTTGTTGCGGCGCAATGCCATCGTCATCTTCATGTCCATCGAGCTGATGTTGAACGCGGTGAATCTGACTTTCGTGGCATTCGCCGCGCACTTGAAAAACCTCGAAGGCCAGATTTTTGTTTTCTTCGTCATGGTCGTGGCCGCTGCCGAAGTCGCCGTCGGCCTGGCGCTCATCGTGGCGATCTTTCGCGTCAAAGAAACCGTGTTGGTGGATGAGATTAATTTGATGAAGTGGTGAAAATTGACTGCCTGTTGGTCGTCGCCCGTTGTCCGTTGTTGGAATTTTATAAGCAACTGACAACAAGCGACAAACAACGGGCAACAGACAACAAGCAAACAAGATGCAAAATTATATTTGGCTCATTCCTTTCTTTCCTCTTGTCGGTTTCATGATCAACGGCCTGTTGGGCCGGAAGATGGATGAAAAGGCCGTCGGCGTGATCGGCGCCGGCGCGGTGCTTGCGAGCTTTGTCACCGCCGTGTTGGCATTTAGCGAGCTGCTGGGGATGTCGCCGGAATCGCGGGTGATGACACAAACGCTGTACAACTGGATCGCGACCGGCAACTTTTCCGTCGATATCGGCTTTCGCCTCGACGCGCTCTCGATCACCATGGTGATGGTGGTCACCGGTGTCGGCTTTTTGATTCACGTTTATTCCATCGGCTACATGTACGGCGAGCGCGGCTTTGCGCGTTTCTTCGCGTTTCTTAATCTTTTCACCTTCGCCATGCTGCTGTTGGTCATAGGCGACAATTTTCTCATCATGTTCGTCGGCTGGGAAGGCGTCGGCCTGTGCTCGTATCTGCTCATCGGCTTTTACTACGACCGAATTTTTGACGAAACCACCGGCCTCACTTGCGCCGGCGCCGGCACCAAAGCCTTCATCGTCAACCGCATCGGCGATTTCGGATTTTTGCTCGGCATTTTTCTCATCTTCACCACCTTCGGCTCGCTCGATTTTGCAACCGTGTTCACCGCCGCGCAAACCGGCGCCGGCGTGTCGACGGAAATTTTCACGGCTATCGCCCTGCTGCTCTTTATCGGCGCCACCGGCAAATCCGCGCAAATTCCACTGTACGTTTGGCTGCCGGACGCTATGGCCGGCCCGACGCCGGTTTCGGCGCTCATTCACGCCGCCACGATGGTGACCGCCGGCGTGTACATGGTGGCGCGGTGCAGCGTCATTTATTTGCACGCGCCCTTCGCGATGGAAGTGGTTGCCGTCGTCGGCCTGGCCACCGCGGTTTTTGCCGCGACGATGGCGCTGACCGCTACGGACATCAAAAAAGTCCTGGCCTATTCAACCATCAGCCAGCTCGGCTACATGTTTCTTGCCTGCGGCGTCGGCGCTTTCGCCGCCGGCATTTTTCATTTGGTCACGCACGCCTTTTTCAAGGCCCTGCTCTTTCTCGGCGCCGGCAGCATCATGCACGCCCTCTCCGGCGAAACGCAATTGTCGAAGATGGGCGGTTTGAAAAAGCTTACCCCGACTACATTTTGGACTTTCCTCGTCGGCGGCCTCGCGATTGCCGGCGTGCCGGGGCTTTCGGGATTTTTCTCCAAAGATGAAATTCTCTGGAAAACTTTTCTCAATTCGCCGGTATTGTATGTCATCGCGCTCGCGGCGGCTGGCCTCACCGCGTTTTATATTTTTCGCATGATCTATCTCGCCTTTTATGGCGCGCCGCGAATGAACGCCGCGGTGATGCACCATTTGCACGAATCACCGCGCGTCATGACCGTGCCGCTGATGGTTTTGGCCGTTCTCTCCATTGTCGGCGGTTACATCGGCATTCCCTATCTCAATCAATTCGAAGCTTTTCTCGAGCCAGTGTTTGCGCACGGTCATTCAATGGCAGAGGCACATCAAGAAAGTCTCGGCCTCGAACTGGGATTGATGGCGTTGTCGGTGGCGGTTGCGCTGGCCGGCATTTATTTCGCTTATCAATTTTATTTAGTCAAAGCCGGCGCGGCAGACCGATTAGCCACGCGCTTGCGCGGGCTGTACAATTTGCTCGTGCACAAATACTACGTGGACGAAATCTACGAAGCCTTGTTTGCCCGTCCCCTCAATTGGCTCTCGGAAAAATTCTTCTGGAAAATTTTCGATGTCAAATTGATCGACGGCATGGTAAACGGCTCGGCGAAATTGTTCGGCGGCCTCGCTTCCCTCCTGCGCCGCTGGCAAACCGGCATCGTCCAGCATTACGCCATGACGCTGGTGCTGGGGCTGATTATTATTTTGGGGTATTTGTTGATGAGATAGAGCTATGAGTTTGCTCGAGGAAGAAGTGCAAGGGGTGCGCAATGTCAAAAACTGAGCTTTCCTTGCATGCTCAAGATCTTAAAAACAAACCGAGCAGAAAAAAATGAGACTGAAGATTGACAAAGAGAACGACGCGCTTTATCTTAGGCTGGATGAGAAAGCCATTGTCGAGTCTGAAGAAGTTGAGCCCGGTGTGATTTTAGACTTTGATAAAAATGGGCGCGTTGTCGGAGTTGAGATTTTGGCGTTGAGTACTCGCGTAAAACCGGAAAAGTTGCGCGTTGTTCAATTTGAGACTGCATAAGTGACCGAAAACGATTTGAAACATCTGCGAGTCGCCATCGACATTGCGCGCCGAGCCAGAGAACGCGGCAACCATCCCTTTGGCGCTCTGCTCGTCGATGAAAACGGCGGCATTCTTTTGCAAGCCGAGAACACCGTGCTAACCGAACGCGACTGCACCGGACATGCCGAAACGAATCTCGTGCGGCAAGCCTCGCAGAAATTCGCTCCCGAAACGTTGGCGAAGTGCACGCTTTACACGAGCACGGAACCCTGTCCGATGTGCGCCGGCGCGATATATTGGAGCAATGTCCGAAGAGTCATTTTTGCTTTGAGCACGCAAAGTTTTTACGCCTTCATTGGTAACACCGCAAACCAGGCGCTTCCTTCTTGCCGGACCATTCTCGGTCATGGTGGGATAGAAGTGATCGGTCCCGCGCTCGAAGAAGAAGCGAAAAATGTGCATGAGGGATTTTGGACTTAAGGCGACAGAAGCAATCCTTGTTAACGACTGGCTCAAAGCGTCAAATCCGTCACTGACCGAGGTCTTGGACAACGAGGAAGATGTTGTGTATGACAATCTATAATCGGGGTGATGTAATTCTCGTATACATACATCGCTTTTAGGTTACGTTGTCTCCCCAGCCCAACACTATGAAGAAACTCAGGGAGTATTAGATTATGCCTCATGACTTGCATTTAGCTGATATCGATCTTTGGCGTACGGAATTGGGACTCTTCCCTGTCCCTCTATTTGATGATCAGCAGAAAGAACAAACTTTCGTACTGCTGAATGGCGCGCGGGGCAATTTCTGCCTGGACTTTGGGCGCTTTCAGTTAGGTGATGACACCCGCAATTTCGCGTGGTCATCGAATGTAGGGCATTATATTGCTTTAGTTGGTGAAAACATTGAGGTACAGAGGTGGGATCAAACTAGAGCTTCTATAGAACGATACAGCCATAAGAGCGTGTATGATAATTTGGAGAAGTTTCATGCGTACCTCGAAAATAACTCTCCGAGACAAGAGCTTTCGATTGTGTCTCACGTTATTAGGGTATTTAGAAGCCTAAGAGCAGTCTTGGGAAATAAATTCGATGGCTCTAACTCTTTAAGGGCGTTTCTCTATCTTCTTGCTTGTGCGACAGATCGAGCCGAACGTGGAAGACTGGTGCTGGAAGATTGGCGGCTAAGTAATGCAGCCGTTGAGATTGCGAGTGCCATTCGAGAGGCCGATTGGAGTGCACTGCAAGATGAATTAGTTCAAGGAAGACCAATCGACAGCTTGGTCCCGAATCTTACGCTTTTGCTTCGTCACGCCTCTGGCCAATTATTTCAAGAGGCTCACTACGAAGCTGTTTTTATCTTTCAAAGTCAGATGATGCTTGACGGCTTCGTGCCTTCACCCGTACAAGTGAGCAAAGAAAGCAGAGGCACAGGTCTTCATTTTACTCCACCTGCACTGGCGAGGACACTCGTCGAGGAATCGTTCGCAGCGCTCAATAAAGGGCAACAAGCGATAGTTATATTTGATCCGGCGTGTGGATCTGGAGAATTTTTACGTGAAGCCCTCCGACAGCTTAAGCTTAATAAATTTGGGGGACAGATAAAGTTAATAGGATGGGACGATTCTGAAGCCGCATGCGACATGGCCAACTTTGTGTTAGCTTGGGAAACGCGGGGCATTCGAGCCGAAGTAACTGTACAAATTCTTTGCACAAATTCTTTGCGTTCTGATCAAGAGTGGCCGAAAGATGTGGACTTAGTCTTGATGAATCCACCTTTCGTGTCATGGCAAGACATGAACTCTCTACAGCGAGAGGCCGTAACTGATATTTTGGGTGAGCTTACTACGCGGCGCCCCGATCTCTCGCATGCATTTCTTTGGAAAGCCTCATCTTGTATTCGCGCGGGGGGCGTTCTAGGCAGCATTCTTCCCGCATCATTTCTAGATGGAACCTCGGCAGAAAAACTTCGCGACCGACTTAGCGAGCAAATGTCGCCGAAACTAATCGCCCGGCTGGGTAGTCATCTGCTATTCGCAGGCGCGATGATTGATACGGCATTTTATGTGGCGAAAAAGGAAGCTGGCACTAAAGAACCCGCCGTAGCCTTTTGGGCGGATCATCGGACCAGTTCTACCTCCGCAGGGCTGAGGGCTCTGCGAAAAACTCGCTACTTTGGCGGCCCAAACACTTATCCGCTAATAAAGGATGGCTTCAGTATCTATCTTAACCCGACGCTTGGACGTAACAGCAACAATTGGGTGCCTCGGCCTTACAGCTCATGGAAACTGCTCCAAAGTCTTAACCATTTGCCTAAGGTAAAAGACCTGTTTGATGTCAAACAGGGAATCCTGACAGGCCATAACCCGGCTTTCGTACTGAAAAAGAACGAATGGATCAACCTGCCGGAAGATGAAAAACAATACTTTCGTCCAGCGGTCGTTAACAAATCGATTCAGCATGGATTTTTGGGCGATGTTGCGTACGTTTTTTATCCATACGATAACAACGAGATTGAAAGTGAACACGAACTTCGAAAAGTACTTAAAGAGTATTACAAAGAATATCTTTTGCCAGTTAAGAGTGCGTTCCTCGCCCGTCAAACAGTCAAGCCCAAAAGATGGTGGGAACTCATCAGGCATAGGGCTTGGCAGGTAGATCGCAGTCCTAAGTTAGTATCCACATACTTCGGTGATGCGGGTTCTTTTGCATGGGACGCAACCGGTGATTTTGTGGTAGTTCAAGGCTATTGCTGGTTGCCAAAGCGGGCAAAATCATCCAAATCGTTTCCCCAGAAAGTCGGACTCGCCTATCTAGCTGTTCTGAATAGTTCTCTGTTTTCAGAGCTGTTGTCCGCTACGTCGAATCACGTAGGTGGTGGACAGTGGAACCTGTCGAAGAGATTTGTGAACAACATAGCCATCCCCGATCTGTTTAGCGATCAGCTTAGCCCCACAATAATTTCTGAGCTTTCAACAATAGGTAAGCGCATCCAGGCAGGATTGGCTGTCGATGATAAACAGCAGGGGGAGTTACTTAATCTGCTTTATGGAATTGACAGGAAACTGTAGTTTATGGCCCAGAAATCTAAAAAAGCCGCTATGGGACAACTGCTAGATCCTGATGATTTTGTAAAAGATTGCAGAAAAGTTATTGAGAAGGTTCTGGGGTACAGGTATCTGGGATTTAATGAACAACGCGGAGTTCCTGGCAATCGGAGATTATTCACATTAAATGGTGCAGAAGCAACGCAAGCAGAAGCCAAGTACAAATATGCCGTTATTCCATTTTTCAAATCCCAATCTGGAATATATTGGTTGGCAGTTTCTTTGGAGTTCGAGTTTCAACAGGGAATATATCGTATAGTTAATGTTAGTTTATTGATCTTCGAGGGTGAAGCCACCGATAACAGAAAATCTGCGTTATTAAGAGCAGAGTGGGCATGTCCCCAGAAAAACGATTTAACACGGCATGCACAACCTCATTGGCATATCTATCCAAGCCATATCAATAAAGAGTCCGCCGGAGCTCGAACGGGGTTTAAGGCAGATGCTGAGATACAAACGTTCGACCCAGAAGCTCTTGAGATTGAACTTCATGAAGGGACTGTTGTAGAATGGGAAAGAGCGGAAAAATTTCACTTTGCCATGGCAGCACGTTGGCATGCTGAAGGAAATGATGCACATCAGGAGGAAATGCAAGTCGATGGGATACTCAAATGGCTAGACGGTTGTATCAAATATATTTGGAGTCAATTCGCATTCTTATATCGATAAAGCGCTAATATGCACGAACTCAATCAAAACCTTCCTTTGTTATCTATTTTTATCCTCGCGCCCACGGCCGGTGCGATCATCATCAGCCTGATTCCGGCGGAGCAGACCAAATTGCTGCGCGCGATTGCCATGGCGGTGAGCACCATCGTCTTCGCCTTCAGCCTGCCGCTTTTCTTCGGCTTTATCAATGGCCGCACGGCTTTTCAATTTGAAGAGCAATATGCGTGGATTCCCGCCCTCGGCGCGACCTATCACGTCGGCGTCGACGGTTTGAGCTTGCTGATGATCGTGCTCACCGCGTTTTTGATGCCGCTGATTTTTCTCGCGTCCTGGCACGACATCAAGCGCAGCGTCAAAGGCTATCTCATCTCCATGCTGCTGTTGGAGACCGGCATGATGGGCGTCTTCGCCAGCCTCGATCTGCTGCTGTTCTACATTTTCTGGGAGGCGATGCTCATCCCGATGTATTTCATCATCGGCGTTTGGGGCGGCCCGCGCCGCATCTACGCCGCGCTGAAATTTTTCATCTACACCATGGTCGGCAGCTTGTTGATGCTCGTCGCCATCTTGTTCATCTATTTCTATCACGGCAAAATCGCCGGCACGCTGACTTTCGATCTCGTGCAAATTCGCGACCTGCTTTTTCCGGCGAACTATCAAGTTTGGCTCTTTCTCGCGTTCGGGCTTTCCTTTGCCATCAAAGTGCCGATGTTTCCGTTCCACACCTGGCTGCCGGACGCGCACGTGGAGGCGCCAACCGCCGGCTCGGTTATTCTCGCCGGCGTGTTGCTGAAGATGGGCACGTACGGTTTTCTGCGTTTCTGCCTGCCGCTCTTTCCGAATGCAGCGATGCAATTGACGCCGCTCATTTCGATTCTTGCCCTTATTGGCATCATCTACGGCGCCTGGGTGTCGATGGTGCAGCCGGACATTAAAAAGCTCGTGGCATATTCTTCAGTGAACCACTTGGGTTTCGTGGTGCTCGGCATTTTCACGTTGACGCACCAGGGTTTGCAAGGCGGGTTGCTGCAAATGGTCAATCACGGGCTTTCCACCGGCGCGCTCTTTTTGCTCGTCGGCATGCTTTACGAGCGCCGCCACACGCGCATGATCGAGGATTTCGGCGGCTTGGCGCGGCAGATTCCCGTCTTCACCACTTTCTTCATGATCGTGACGCTGTCTTCAATCGGCCTGCCGGGACTCAACGGTTTCGTCGGCGAGTTTCTCGTCTTGTCCGGCACATTTCTAACCAATCGTTGGTACGCCGTGATTGCAACCACCGGCGTGATTTTCGTCGCGGTGTATATGCTCAAAATGTTTCAGCGCGTTATGTTCGGCAAATTGGACAAAGAGGAGAACCAAAAGCTCACCGATCTTTCGCTCCGCGAGATCTTCGTACTGGCGCCGGTGACGGCGATGATCATTTTGATCGGTGTTTGGCCGCAGCCGTTCCTGGCGAAAATGGAAACTTCCGTCAACACGCTGATTCGCACGGTGCAATACCGCGCCGAGCACGTGAACGAAGCGCCGAAACTGGCGCCGCTCGAGCTTGCCGATGAGGAGATCAACAATAAAGACAACGAATCGCCATTTGTACAGCGCGAATTAGTCAAATGAAAGTGCCGGGTATTGCTGTCTTTTAGCCCAACTCTCGTTTCTCAAAGTCTATTCAGACACCTCACTGAATGTCATTCCGGAGGAATCTTTTTACAATCCCAAATATATGCTGGATTGAAAAAAGATTCTTCCAGAATGACTTCACGCTGTTGTGATTTTTTATTTATTGACACTAAAAAATTATGGCCGTTTCGATATCATTTCAAGATTTCTATCTCCTCGCTCCGGAGCTGACGCTGGTGCTGCTCGGTTTTCTCGTCTTGGCGCTGGGTTTGATCTTCCCGCGCCTTTATAGCGAAGCGCTGCTGGCCATCGTATTGATCGGCTTCGCAGTGAGCTTGCTCTTCGCGACCCAGCATTGGGCCGGCGACTCCGCCACGGCATTTTACGGCATGATCACCGTCGATAAATTTGCCGTGGGATTTCAATGCCTGTTCATCATCTCCGCCGGCTTGACGCTCATGCTCTCACTGAATGCGCTCGAGGAAAAGTATCTGCTGTATAGCGAATATTTTGCGCTGATCATTTTCGCCACCGTCGGCATGATGTTGATGGCCTCCAGCGCCCACCTGCTGACGCTCTTTCTCGGCCTGGAAACGCTTTCGATTTCTTTGTACATTCTCGCCGGCTTTCGCCGCACTGACGCCAAAGCGCTGGAAGCTTCGTTTAAATATTTTCTGCTCGGCGCTTTTGCCAGCGGCTTTTTACTTTATGGCATCGCGCTGATCTACGGCAGCGCCGGCAGCGCTAATTTAACCGCTTTAGCCGAGACTGTGGCCCGACGCTTGAGCACGGAACCGGCGTCAACGCCGGATTCTGGCACCTTCAGATGGCCTTCGCTTTTCATCACCGGCCTGGTGTTGATGGTCATCGGCTTTGGATTTAAAATCGCGTTGGCGCCGTTCCACACCTGGGCGCCGGATGTTTATCAAGGCGCGCCCACGCCGATTTCGGCGTTCATGGCAACCGGCTCGAAAGCCGCAGGTTTTGCAGCGTTATTGCGTCTGCTGCTCGCGTCCGGCATCATGGCGGAGCCGATTTGGCAGCAAATTTTTTGGGCCATCGCCGTCGCCACCATGACGATCGGCAACATCATCGCGCTGCGGCAGGAAAATATCAAACGCATGCTGGCCTACTCGTCAATTGCGCACGCCGGCTATATTCTCATCGGCGCCATCGCCAACAACGAAAACGGCCACGCCGGCACGCTCTTTTATTTGTTGAGTTACACGTTTATGAACATCGGCGCGTTCGGCGTCGTGGCCCTGCTGGCAAAACCGGAGCAGGAATACGTCAATATCTCGGAGTATCGCGGGCTGGCGTATCGCCGCCCATTTGCGGCGTTAGCCATGGCGATCTTCATGTTTTCGCTCTCCGGCATACCGCCAACCGCCGGATTTCTCGCCAAATTTTACGTCTTCAGCGGCGCCGTGCAAGCCGGTTATATCTGGCTCGTCATTTTTGGCGTCATCAACTCGATGATCAGCTTGTATTATTATCTCGGCATCGTCGTCGCCATGTTCATGCAGGAGCCTGAAGGAGAAAAAAAGCCGGTCACGCCGCTGCCGGCCGTCGTCATCGCCTTGGGCATCGCCGTTTTTGCCACACTGAACTTGGGCCTGTTCCCCGGGCAATGGATGGACAAATTTCAAGCCCTGGCGCGCTCGTTGATGTAAACGTGTTACCAAGTGAAGTTCGACTTGGGCACACGGATGCTTGAAATTTTGAAGCCTTTCTGCCCAAGTTGAACTTCGCCTATGGTCAATTTAAATTTCTTCTCGAAACTTCTCCCCTTCAAGTGTGAAAAAATTTCTCTTTTTTGTGTCTATATAGATAGTAAACGGTTGGCTACTCAGGGTTAAATCTCGAGTTTTGTGTCTGATACTAAAGCCAGGCTCAATTTTAGAACTATCTGGAGCAAAAAAAAGCTATGCAAATTAAGCCAATAAGCCGTTTTTACCGGATTCTATTGTCCAACCTGATTTTGCTCATCGCGGCGCTTCTCCCCATCATTTTGGTTGTTGGCGCAACGGCACAAGACAAGTGCAAACGCGAACTGGCGGCTGCGGAGGAAAAGTATCAGCTTCGCCAATTCGACGAGGTGATGCGTTTATTAGCCGCCTGTTTAAAAAAGCAAGATCTTCCTGCCAAAGATCGAATACCGGCTTATCATCTTTTGGCAAAGACGTTGTATGCCAAAGGCGAGCTTGACAAGGCTGAAAAGGTGCTTCAACAAATACTAAGGTTGGAACCTGACTGGAAACCGGATTCTGATCTTGATCCACCTTCATTCCAGGAATATGCCAAAGATATTATTGCCCAGTTTAAGAGAGGCGTTAGACAGCTTACACCAACAGCAGTGCTGCCTGACGACAGCCCACATGACTACGCGTTGGTGATCGGTATTGACAAATACTCATCATCGAAGTGGCCGAAGCTGGGATACGCTAAAAAAGACGCGGAGGCGGTCGCTTATTTTCTGAGAGACCAGAATTTTCAGGTTACGCTTATCTATGATGAATTGGCAACAAAGACGGAAATCATCTCCCAGTTGCAAAATGCGCTGGCGCCCAAGCTCCGCGAGAAGGATCGCGTGCTCTTTTTCTTCGCCGGACACGGTTACACCGAAACGTTAGGCGGTGAGGATCATGGCTATATCGTTCCTTCTGATGGCGGAGAAAGAAGTGCCACTTATATCTCGATGGACGAGTTGCATACGCAATCGAAAATGATGAGAATTTCCAGACATCAGCTTTTTATTTTTGATTCTTGCTATGGCGGATCGTTCGGGACACGCGCGGGATTCCTTAACCCAAGCAGTCCAGCCTATCTGTTTGAATTAATGAGACGGCCATCGCGTGAGTTTATAACTGCCGGCGGCAAAAATCAGCAAGTTCGAGAGGACGTTCGATGTGGTCACGGTCTCTTTACTTGTTATTTATTGAAAGCGCTAAAAGATGGTTTTGGCGATACGAATAATGATGGTTATATTACTTTTCATGAATTGGCCGGTTATATTGTTCCGGCAGCTTCAGACAGATATCAAACACCGTCTGCTGCAAATTTACCGGGACATGAGTTAGGTGAATTTATTTTCCGTTCACCTAAACGAGATAGTTTAAGCGTGGAAGCTAAAACCAACATCAGCCATATCGACCCGCTAATTGATTCAACTCCAAATCCTATGAAAATCTATGAAAAAACCGGATCGAAATGGCCGTGGATAACAATTGGCGGCGCGATACCAATCGGGATCTATGTTGGAATTAAAATTTTGGGACCCGACAAACTCCCCCTTCCGCCTAGTCCACCACAATCTCCGTAAATAAAAAACTTGATTCTGTGAGGATAATATGAACAACACGCAAAATTTTTTAAATGGTGCCAGTTCCCTTAGGGTTGTCGGTACGTTTTTTATTTTATGGCTGACCATGCTGACGCAAAGCGCCGCCCAATCAATTCAATGGAAAGCAGTCAATACTACTGGTTTACCTGAAAATACAACGGTTTATGCTTTTGCCGTCAATGCCGCCGGTCATATTTATGCAGGTACTGCTCAAGGTCTTTATCGCTCGGTAGATCAAGGAAATAGTTGGGGAAGTATCAAACTTGATGCAAATACACGACAAATCAAAGCACTCGTGATCAATTCAATAAATGGCTATATTTTTGCGGGAGCAGATAATGGCGGCGTTTTTCTATCTATGGATGACGGCGAGAATTGGCGGAATAGCCTGCCCAATCTTAATATCCAAGCCCTCGCTATTAAAAATGATCAATATATTTTTGCCGGAACCAATGGCGGTGAAATTTACCGCTCAGAAAATAACGGGGTTAATTGGTCAGAAGCTAATAAGGGTTTGCCAGGAGACGCCGCCATTTTTTCAATCGCTACTATCAATACCAATAAAGTTGTTTTCGCCGGGACATCTAATAATAGGATTTATCAATCATTTGATGATGGTGCAAATTGGCAATCCGTTACTGATCCTTTTGATTTTGGTGCTGCTATTGAAGACATTGTTGTCCATCCTAACGGCTCCACCATTTTTGCTGCAACTGCAGGCCGTTGGGTCTATCGATCACAGAATGGCGGCGGCACTTGGACGCGAGTTGGTTCTGGTTTAATAAATTCTACAGTTCTTGCGTTGGCTATTCATTCAAATGGGTTTTTATGGGCTGCTACAGGAGATGGTATTTACCTCTCTATGAACAATGGTGACACTTGGATACCTGAGTCCGAGGGTTTGTTATTTACTCAAGTTTCCACTTTCGTTATCCGTCCCTGTGGATATATTTTTGCAGGCACGAAAGGGGGTGGGGTATATCAAAGTTTGGGTTTGGCCCCCAATATTGAGCACGTGCCTCCATCATCTCCTGATACAAACCAAATGTTCGAGGTCAAATGGAACATAACCAATGGGGATTCAGAAAACGTCACTTTGAAATATAAAAGTAGTGGAACGAAAGGTTTTGGTAAGGAGATTAAGTTTAAGGTAACTCCGAGCACCAGTTCTTTTTCAGAAACCATACCAGGCGACTCGGTAACTCATCGTGGAGTTGAGTATTTGATCGAGGCCGCAAAAAAGAATGGACTCGAAGCATCGTGGTCCTGTTCAGGCTATTATTCAATGCAAGTTAAAGTCCCCGAACCTGGGCTCACAAAAAAGGAAGCCTTACCCGCAGGCAATTCGCAAACCGACTATCGTCTTTTTTCCGTTCCCTTGGATTTGGATAACAAGAATATTTTATCTGTCTTGAGAGATGATCTTGGCGAATATAAGCCAACAAAATGGCGTTTGTTTGAAGCTCGAAACGGAACAGACTTAGTTGAATATCCGAGCATAACCAATATGCCTCCAGGCAAGGCATTCTGGCTCATCGTAAAAGAGCCAGGGAAAATTATTGACACCGGCGCGGGAAAATCTTATCGTACAGATAAAGCCTTTCCCATAAACCTGCAACCGGGATGGAATTATTTTGGCGATCCGTTTAGTTTTGCTATTCCCTTGAACAAGCTGGGCTTGGTAAGCGGTAAAAAAAGGCATGACGTTCATTTTTATGACCACGGTTGGAATAGGCTGAATAGCACCGATAGTATAAAACCATTTGACGGGTACGCGATATTTAATGACTCCACCGCCAATGATATCCTCTTGATTGATCCCAATCTTTCCTCGGGAGGCGCTAGGCTGAACGAGGGTGAAGCTGTTTCATGGTCGGTTCGAATTCAAGCCTACTGTCAGGAAGCCCGTGATTTCGACAATAGCGCAACTATAGTATCTAAAGCCTCGCGTGACTGGGATGAGCAGGATCATCCCGAGCCGCCGGTGATCGGCGAGTATGTTTCGGTTTACTTTCCGCATCCGGGGTGGCCAAAGCTGGCAAAAGAATATTCCACCGACAGTCGCCCCGAGCCAACCATCGGTGAGGTTTGGGAATTTGAGGTGACCACCAACATTCACGATAAAGTGAATTTGACGTTTGAAGAAATCAACACCGTGCCGTCGGAGTTTGAAGCTTGGCTCGTCGATGAAGCGGTGAACGTCTCGCAAAACCTGCGCGAGAACAATCGATACTCGGTGGTGGGTTCGGAGAATCCGAAACGTTTGAAGCTGGTGGTCGGCAAAAAAGAATTCGTTGATGAAAAACTTGCGGCGACGCAGGCAATTCCCGCGACTTACGAATTGTCGCAGAACTTCCCCAATCCGTTCAATCCGGCGACGACGATTCGCTACGGCTTGCCGCGTGAGGAGCGGGTAACGTTGAAGATTTACAATTTGCTCGGTGAAGAAGTCGTGACGTTGGTGGACGGTGAACTGCAAAACGCCGGCTACCATGCGGCAATTTGGGACGGCCGCAACCGCGCCGGTCAGATCGTGGCGAGCGGCTTGTACTTTTACCATTTCCGCGTCGGCAATTTTTCGCTGGTCAAAAAAGCCGCGCTGATGAAGTAATTTATTGGGGTTTCGGCCTCTTCAAGAAAAGGCGCTGTCAAAGCCCCCACGTCATGACGGACAATGGCTGCGTCTTTTCTTTTTGTCGTTGCCCGTTGCCAAATTTTAAAATTTTTGTTGGCAATAAATTTTGTATTTCGTATGTTTTCATTGAGGAGGATGGGATGATGTGCCAGGATGGAAGCTGTGAGTAGTCCCCAAAACGTACCGTTAACGGAGTAAGCTGGTTGCTCATTGAAAAAACGGAGAACGAAACCGAAAATTAGCGCGATCTAATTTCGACATTCGTCATTGGGGCTGCACCAGAATTGACACCAGGCTACGCCCGTAGGGAGTGGCAAAAGCACTTACATCTTCGAACCATCAACGTGTGAGGCAACCATGGAAATCAACATCAGAGTTGGTAAACTCGAAACGGAAAAATCTGCGGCCTTGGCGCTCATGCTGCCGCAGGCTACGCCCGGAGGAGAGTCTGCCAATGGCGATCTACGCAGCACCGGTTTCATCGCCAAAACAATTCACGCCGCTCTTGTCGCCAAGCTTTATCGCCAAAAAGATTTTGCCGGCAAACTGGAAGAGACGGCTTGGCTTTATCCGCCGGAAGGAAGCGCCGAGCGGCTCCTGCTCGTCGGGCTGGGCGCGTGGAATCCTAAAACGCCGAAAGAGAACGAGGCCCGGCAAAATGCGCAGCTTGCCATCGGCAATGCCGTGCAAGCCGCCCGCAAGCTTGCGGTGGAAGATTTGCACCTGTGTTTGGACGGCCCACTCGCCGAAAGACTGGGCTATCGCACCGCCGCGCAGTTGGCCGCCGAAGCGCTGCTCCTGGCAAATTATCGCTTCTTGAAATACAAATCCAATCTGCCGAACAACGAGAAGCCGTTGCGCCGCGCCATTTTGTTCATCACCGACAAGCAACACGAGCAGGAGGTCAAAGAGGGTTGCCGGGTTGGGCAAATCATCGGGGAGTGGACCTGTTTCGCCCGCGATCTGCAAAACACGCCGTCGAACGATTTGCCGCCGGCCAAGCTAGCGGAGATCGCTGCAGCCAAAGCTGCCGAACTGAAAATCTCCTGCCAGGTTTACGATGAAAAGAAAATGCGGGAATTGGGTATGGGCGCGTTGCTCGGCGTCGGGCAAGGCAGCGTCAACCCGCCGCGTTTCGTCGTTCTCGAATATAAATCAGCGGCGCTATCTCGCCAAGAGAATGGCCCGCTTGTGCTCGTTGGCAAAGGCATCACGTTTGATAGCGGCGGCCTCTCCATTAAAACCGCCGAAGGCATGGAGCAGATGAAATTCGATATGTCTGGCGCAGCCGTTGTGCTCGCCACCATCGGCGCCATCGTGCAACTGCAACTGCCGCTGCACATTATTGGCCTGATGCCGATGGCGGAAAACATGCCGAGCGGCTCGGCGCAACGCCCGGGAGACATTGTCCGTACGTGCAATGGCAAAACCATCGAAGTGGCCGACACCGATGCGGAAGGCCGTTTGATTCTCGCGGATGCATTGGCATACGCGCAACGCTACAAACCGAAAGCGGTGATCGATCTGGCAACGTTAACCGGTGCAATTTACACGGTGCTCAGCGACACGGCTGCCGGGCTTTTTAGCAATGACGCGAGTTTGATTACGCGCCTCAAAAAATCTGCCGAGCGCACCGGTGAACGCGTTTGGGAATTGCCGCTGTTTCCGGAATTTTTTGATTACATGAAAAGCGACGTCGCCGACATTCGCAACATCGCTTCCAAACCTAGCGGCGGCGGCGCGAGCAAAGGCGCGGCTTTTCTCGCGACCTTTGCCGAAGGTTATAAATGGGCGCATTTGGATATCGCCAACATGGCGCATCCTAAAGAGGACAAACCGCTCGTGCCCAAAGGCGGCAGCGGTTACGGCGTGCGCTTGTTGGTGCAAATGTGCCGCGACTGGGCGGAGGTCAGAGAGTAGAACAAGTATTCTTCGCTGCGTTGCAAATTTTAAATTGAAAATTTTCAATTTAAAATTTGCACTAGCAAGCAAAGAGATTAATTGAGCATATTATGTCAAAAGATCCAATCCGCCTCGGCGTCATCGGCTGCGGGCTGGCGACGAAAAACTTGCACTGGCCGGCGCTGCGCAATTTGACGGACAAGTTTCGTATCGTCGCGATTTGCAATCACACGCCGGACAAAGCGCGTGAGTTTGCGCAAATCGCCGGCTTAAATAAATTCGCAACGGATTATCGCCGTTTGCTCGATTCTCCGGAAATCGACGCCATCTTGGTTTCGTTGCCAATTGACAAAAACGCGACAGTCACGCACGATTGCTTAGCCGCCGGCAAGCACGTGCTTTGCGAAAAACCGTTGGCGCACAATTTGGAAGAGGCGAAGGCGCTGCGCGATTTTGCGGCGCAATCTTCCGCCGTGCTGCTGGTGGGAGAGAACTATTATTATCGTGACGATTTCAACGATGCGCTCGCGCTCATTCGCAGCGGCGGCATCGGCCAAATTTTTTTGATCGTCTACGAGGCCACCGCCGAGATCGATCACACCCGCAGCTACGGAGCGACGGCCTGGCGGCAAAAGCCGGCGTATCGCGGCGGGTTTGTGAGCGATGCCGGCGTCCATCACGCCGCGGTGCTGCGCACGTTTGGCGGCGAGATTCGCACCGTGCAAGCCGTCGCCAAAAATGTCCATCCCCTCATTCATGCCGAAGACAATCTCGTTGCCAGCCTCGAGTTTGTCAGCGGCGCCATTGGTCAGTACCTCGCGACTTACACCGCCAAAGCGCTGAATCATACCGCGCGGTTGCGCATTTACGGAACCGAGGGCAGCATCGATATCACTTTTGGTGAATTTCACTATTTTAACCCCAAACTCTCCGCGGTGGCCGATACGCGCCGTTATCCCAATTTTGACAACGGCTTCACCAACGAGTGGCGCGCCTTTTATGAAGCCATGCGCGAAGGCAAGGCCTTTCCGAGCACGGCAGAGCAGTGCTACGCGGATCAGGTCTTGGTTATGGCCATGCTCGATTCGGCAATAAGCCGCGAAGCCGTGCGCCTAGCCTGAAAATAAATTCTGCTGACACTTGACTTTTTGAGATAAATGCTTTATATTAAAATACGACCAAACGAGTCCGAGTTTAAATAAAATGTCAACTCTTATAATACTTTTTCGCCCCGTCTCGCATCTCCGCATCAGGTGCGTCTGTACCAAGCGGGGAGGTTACACCTGTTGAGCTCAGCCGAATATTAAGCGTTGTAAATCGTCACGACTCTTCAGGTGTAGGTTCCTCGCATACTGCCGCATCTCCGACTTCTTTTCTTTAAAATCGACATTTTTTTGAATGCTGAGCCGTAAGGCCGATGCACGCCGTTGATTCTTCATCGCAACTGAGAACCGCAGCTTTTGTCAAGCCTCTCACAGCATGCGGCGTGCATCGGCCTTATGCTGCGCCTTCGGCTGGCAAAATTTTTTGCACTCAAGTTTTATGCTTGAATATACAAAGCGCACCTCGCCTCGGCGCGCGTCATTCCTGCGGCGTCCGTTGGGAAAAGCGAAATCGTTGTTTTCGTCGCCGATAAAAAATGTTTTTGCGCTCGTGGGCAACACGCCCATGTTGGACCTCTCGCGTTATTCGCCTAAAAGCACCGTCAAGATCTTTGCCAAAGCGGAGTGGGCCAATCCCGGCCATTCCGTGAAAGACCGTGCTGCGAGCCGCATCATTCGCAAGGCGATGCAGCGCGGCGAGCTGACGCGCGAGCGCATTGTGCTCGACTCCACTTCCGGCAACACCGGATTGGCTTACGCGCTTTTCGGCGCGGCGCTCGGCATTCGCGTGCGTCTCGCCGTGCCGGAAAATGTCGGCCCGTTTCAAAAAAACCTTCTGCGCGCTTATGGCGCCGACGTCGTGTGGACGAGCGCGCAGGAAGGCTCGGATGGCGCCATCCGCGTTGCCCGCACCATCTTTGCCGAAAATCCGCAGCGCTTTTATTATGCCGACCAGTACAGCAATGCGGAAAATTGGCAGGCGCATTATCACTCCACCGCGCCGGAAATTTGGCGGCAAACGCGCGGACGCCTCACCCATTTTGTTGCCGGTCTCGGCACCACCGGCACTTTCGTTGGCACGAGCCGGCGGCTGTTGGAATACAATTCATCCATCCGCGTGTTCTCCTTTCAGCCGGATTCGCCGTTTCACGGCCTGGAGGGATTGAAGCATTTGCCGACGGCATTGGTGCCGACAATTTACGACGCCGCGCTCGCCGATGATAATTTGGAAATTGCCACCGAACCGGCGCAACATTGGGTAAGAGAGCTGGCGCGGCACGAAGGTTATTTGATCGGACTCTCCTCGGGCGCGGCACTTGAAGCATGCCGTCAAGTTGCTGCCCAGCTCGAAACCGGAGTGATTGTGACCATTTTTCCCGACGGAGGGCATCGTTATTTGGAAGATAGTTTTTGGGAGAATGCGCGTTCGTAGTAACGCCTTCAGGCGTTGGGGGTTTGGTAATAGAAAAACGCTTCACTCAAAAACACGGCTTGTGCTCTGCCAAGCTTTCAGCCCCTGAAGGGGCCACTACAAGCTCAACAGCTTATGCCAATTATTTTTCAAAATCATCATCTCATTGAAATTCACCAAAACGGCGAGTCAACATATCCGCACGAGTGCTGCGGCTTTCTGCTCGGACGAGTTGAAGAGAGCCGCCGTGTCGTAGTGCAAACACGACGCGCGCAGAATCAACGCGACGATTCACCGCAGAATCGCTATCAAATTTCGCCGCAGGATTATATGCGAGCCGACCGCGCCGCGCGCGAAGCCGGTTTGGACATCGTGGGCTTCTATCATTCACATCCAGATCACCCCGCGCGCCCGTCGCAATTTGATTTGGACAATGCCTGGCCGGCTCTGGTTTATGTCATCATTGGTGTGAATCAAGGCAAAGCCGGCGAGACCACCGCCTGGATGCTCGCGGATGATCGCAGCCGTTTTTTGCCGGAAGAAATCGTCACGCAGGCGGCTTCGTCTGCTCAGTAACAATTTGCAATTTTAAATTGAAAACTGTAAATTTCAAATTTTTGAAATCAAGGAGCAAATCACCATGCCAAAAATCCTTATCCCCTCCGCTCTGCGCCCCTTCACTAACGGCCAAAGCGAAGTGCAAATAAACGGAACCACCATCAGCGAGGCGTTGGCGAATCTCGCCGAGCGATTTCCGCAGGCGCGCCGCCATCTGTATGACGACAAAGGCCAGTTGCGCAACTTCGTCAATATTTTTCTTGGCGACGGCGATGTGCGTTTTTTGCAAAAAGACGCCACGCCGGTTAAAGACACCGACGTGATCAGCATCGTTCCCGCTGTAGCGGGAGGAAGCGAAACCCGTTTAGTAGACCATACAGTATTGCGTTTCAATCAGACCAGTATCATTCTTTTGCTGGCGCTGGCATTTGTCTTGAATTTGCCGGGGCTGGTTGCATTTGTGGCCACCGTTATGTTAGTCGGCACCTTTTGGCCGAATGCTGGATTGTTCAAATTGATTTATCTTCGACTGCTTAAACCAGCGGGTTGGCTCCAGCCTAAAGTCGTTCCGGATAATCCGGAGCCACATGGGTTTGCGCAAGGGGTGGGAGGCATTTTTCTGGTGGTTAGCAGCGTCTTGCTGTTGGTTCTTAAGCAACAGATACTTGGCTGGATACTGGCCGGCTTCGTTGCGGCTCTGGCAGCCCTCAATTTGTTGGCTAGATTTTGCGTGGGTTGTTTTTTGTATTATCAATTGAATCGTTTAGGCATACCCGTTTTTAAATTTTCACCTATTCGGAAGGAGGAACGGCGAAAAACCGTTTGATGAAAATGAAAAATCGACAAGACCTCGTTCTTAGCAACGAAGAAATCGCGCGCTACAGCCGGCATTTGATTCTGCCGGAGGTCGGGATGGACGGCCAGAAAAAATTGAAAGCCGCGAGTGTGTTGATCATCGGCACGGGTGGATTGGGATCGCCTCTCGCCATGTATCTCGCTGCCGCCGGTGTTGGCCGGCTCGGTCTCGTTGATTTCGACGTGGTGGACTCGTCGAATCTTCAACGCCAAGTTATTCATTCGACTCGCAATGTGGGCCGGTCAAAATTGGAAAGCGCGAAAGATTATATTCTCGGCATCAATCCCAACGTGCAGGTTGACACTTACGAAACGCGCTTCACCTCGGAAAACGCGTTTGAGATTGCCCGCGACTATGATCTCATCATCGACGGCACCGACAATTTTCCGACGCGCTATCTCGTCAACGACGTGAGCGTGCTGCTCGGCAAGCCGAATGTGTATGGTAGCATCTTTCGTTTCGAGGGTCAAGCCAGCGTGTTTTGGGCGGAAAAAGGGCCGTGCTACCGCTGTCTCTATCCGGAACCGCCGCCGCCCGGCCTCGTTCCAAGCTGCGCCGAAGGCGGCGTTTTGGGCGTGCTGCCGGGAATCGTCGGCTGCATTCAAGCGAACGAGGCGATCAAAATTATTCTTGGCAAAGGCGAGCTGTTGATCGGCAGGCTGCTGTTGTTCGATGCGCTCGGCATGCGCTTTCGCGAGATGAAATTGCGCCAGGATCCGAATTGCCCCATTTGCGGCGCGAACCGCACGATCCACGAGCTGATCGACTACGAGCAGTTCTGCGGCATTCCGGCGGTGGAAGAGGTTGAAAAAGCGGCCAACAAATTCGATATTTCGGCAAAAGAGTTGTCCAAGAAACTCAGTCGCGACCATCTCTTTTTGTTGGATGTGCGCGAGCCGGAAGAATATCAAATTTGCTACATCCCCGGCGCTACGCTGATTCCGCTCAAGCAACTGCCGGAACGGCTGACGGAGATCGACGGCTCGAGCCAGATTGTCGCTTATTGCCGCACCGGCAAGCGCAGCGCGCAGGCGGTGGAGTTGTTACACAAAGCCGGCTATACTTCGGCGAAAAATTTGGCGGGGGGAATTCATGCCTGGGCGGACGACGTGGATCCGAGCGTGCCGAAGTATTAATGTTGCTTGATAGCCTAAACCGTTCACTTGATGAAAAAACAATCGGGCCTTCGCCACCGGTGCCGAGAACACTTAATCTTCTCCGGGACGAAAGCCCGACTGCTTGCTTTATCGTAAAACGTAAGGCGTCATGCGTAAAACTGTTTTACGTTTTACAGATTACGTCTTACGGCCAAATGACCCTACGGGCGTAGCCTTATTTCAACATCACCATCCGGCGCGTTTGGACAAAACTTTCAGCGACGAGGCGGTAAATGTAAACACCACTGCTCACTCCGATGCCGCTATCATTTTGCCCATTCCAGGCAACCTGATAATTTCCTGCCGGCCTGTTATCGTTGACCAACGTCCTCACCAAACTTCCGGAGATATCGTAGATCACGATGGAAACCTCACTCGCTTGCGGCAGAGAGAACGCGATGGTGGTCGCGGGGTTGAACGGGTTCGGATAGTTCTGTTTCAGCTCAAAACTTTCCGGCGACGTTTCGGCGGCGCTCAACAAATCGCCGCCTTTGGCCAATGCTCCGCCGGCCGATCCCCGGAACTCGATCTCATCGATGTAAACGTCATCATTGTTGTCGCTCGCGTCGCACATGAACCGAATCTTCGCGTTGGTTGGGAAGGTGTACGTGCTTCGCGAGATGGTAACGACTTGATGATAGAACGTGTTATTCACAATGCTGCCCGCCCGCACAATGTTGGCGACGGTCTGCCACGTCGAGCCGTTGAAGTATTGGACAAAGAAGTTCTCATTCGTTTCCATGCTCACCATCTTGAACCAGAAATCGACTTCCAGCGTGGTGTAGCCGGTCACATTGTAGCTTGCCGTGTGATAGAATGACGAAGCCGTGCTACTGTTATCCTGAATATCCGCCGCTGCAACGCCTTGATGGGCGTGCGTGCCGCCGGTATAACGCGACATGTCCGCACCGCCGTCGGTGTAGCTGCCCATGCCGCTCTCGAAGTTATCAAAGGTGATAACCTGCCAGGCGTTCGCTGCCGTTTGGAAAGTAAAATCAACTGAAGTCGCCGCATTGTCAAACGGATCAGTCGACTTGACCCGATAGTGATAGAGCGTGCTGGCCGCGAGATTGTTCAGGGTCATGCTGTGGCTGGTGAGGTTCGTGCTATTCGAAGCCGTGCTCCCATAACCGGTCGTCAAACCATATTCGACGACGGAATTTGAATTTTCGTCGGTGGTCCAGGTGATGAGCGCGCTGGCGCCGGTAACGTTGGTGGCCTGCACATTGGCAATAACCGGCGGCGTGAAATCCGTAACGCCGGTGGCCAACACCAAATTGGGATAAACATTTTCATCCGCCAGCGGAATGATGCGGCTCTGGCTCGGCCAAAAGCCGTCGCTGCCCGTGCCGACTTCCGTGGTAAAACCAAACACCTTGCCCTTCTGGGTCTGCTCGCCATACAACCAATCATTGGCTTCGCCGTTGACCGTATAACCGACAGTTTGATTGGCCGTGCCCTCGACATAATTGTTGAATTGCGTCATGTCCAGGCCCCAGGCAGCATATACCGAATGATCGGGCGTAAAAAAGCTGGCGATGTAACCCCAGGGAAAGATCAAATAGTTGCCATACGAATGATAATTGTTTGCCAGCCGAAATTGGCGGCCGAGGGCGAAATTGCGCATCACCTGCGTCTCGGGTTCAGAAAATGCAGCCGTGCCGCGATAGGTTTCGCTCGAGGGCGTGGGGCTGGAGCCGCTGTTGTCATAGCCCCATTGATAGCCGTAATTGCGGTTCAAATCCACGCCGAAGGTGCCGTTGCCGTTGTTGCGCCGGTTCTTGCGCCAGAAGCCGCCGCCGTTCGGATTCGTCTGCTGGTTGTAAACGTAACCGTCCGGATTTACCACCGGCACGAAATACAACTCGCGGTTATCGACCAGATTCGTCGCCGTGGGATCGATGCCGTAATTCTCCAGCATGTACCACATGAAGTAGATCAACGTGGTCATGCCCTGCGGCTCGCGCGCATGGTGCAGGCCGGTATACAAAATCTCCTGCTCGCTTTCATCCGCATCGGGATTGTCGGAAATCTTCACCATCCAAATATCGCGGCTCTCGAGCGACGTGCCGAGGGATTGCCGCACCGAAATGAGATTCGGATACAGCGCGCGCATGTTATCCAGTTCGGTGACCACTTCCGCAAACGTGAGGTAGCCGCCCATGCTGCCGAAATGAAAATTGCTCGGGGTCGTATAGAGTTGGCTCATCTGCGCTTCGAGCGCCTTCGTCTCTGCGCGGCTCATCTGCGGGCGGCTGCGATATTCCGCCTCCAAATCGTCAATCTGAACGTCGTATCGTCGGCCCGTATTTTTTAAAATCGCCACTTCATCATCATTGAGAACGACGTCGAAATACGTGCCGCGATAATCGATGTGATCAACGGCCAATCCGGCTTGAGCCAGCGAGTTTATATCACTTTTGCTCGTGATATAAACCCGCACCTGGCTGTATTTGTATTTCACCGGCCTGGCTTGCGCCTGCACCGCGGATAAATCTTGCGCCTGTGCCGCAGACCAGGCGATAAGGACGCAGCTCAGCCACGCCAGGATTGGCACGAAACGAGGGAAAACTTTAACGTCATGCATAGACACTCCTCCTACTTGGTTAAATGGTTGCATGGTTAAATGGTTGCCGTGTCTTCAAACTCCGTTAGGAGTGCAATGTTTATAGCAAGATGGTTATCCATCCGCTAAAACCCCATCGGGGTGACATGGGCATCGGATTTTTCGTTTCTGCGTGATGCAAGCAACCATCACATGCCACTCCTAATGAAGTTTGACTTTCAAGTTCGGTAATGTTCTTCAGCCTGAACTCATCCCCCTGCCCCATAAGGCCATCACATACCACAAAAAAGCCCTACAAATTAATCGCGAGAGTGGTAATCGCCGTAGTGAAAGTGACGCGCTTGGCAGTCTTGGACTCGTCTATGCTGACCTCGGCGAGACTGATAAAGCCATAGAGTTCTATGAACAAGCTTTAAATATTCATCGCGAGCTTGGCGACCGTAGGGGTGAAGGTACTGCGCTAAACAACCTCGGCATCGCCTTTGCCAAAATAGGTGAAGTGCGCAAGGCTATAGAGTTCTACGAACAAGCTCTAATCATTGCCCGTGAGATTGACGACCGTGGTGGTGAAGGCAACGCACTGGGCAATATTGGCTCTGCTTATAAAAAGTTAGGCGACACACATAAGGCCATCACTTTCTACGAACAGACGCTCGTTATTTCCCGCGAACTCGGAGATCGCCGCAGTGAAGGCCGAGCACTGAAAAGCCTAGCCAATGCCTACAACCTTTTAGGCGAGACTCCTAAAGCCGTCGAGTTTCTTGAACTGTCGCTCCGTATCGCCCGTGAAATCGGTGACAACCATAGTGAAGGCAGTGCATTGGGTGACCTTGCTGACGCTTACACTCGCTTACGTAAGACATCCAAAGCTGTCGCATTCTATGAACAAGCATTGGTCATTCATCGTAAACTTGGCGATCTTGCCAATGAGGGGATTGACCTATGGCACATGAGCCAATGTTTGGCTTTACTTGGCGATATTAAAAGTGCCATCTTGCGCGCCGAAGAGGCGCTTAAGATTTACGAGCAGATCAGCGATCCTGAGGTAGAGAAACTTCGTGCGGTAGTTGATATGTGGCGCGCAAAAAAGTAGAGAAATTTTTTTGCAAGAAACAACCAAAATAAAACCGCAAAATGAAGCTTCCATCCTACCATGCCCATAAAAATCCTCATCACTGGCGGGGCGTTCGACAAAAAGTACGATGAAATCACCGGCAAGCTTTATTTCAAAAAAAACAGGTGCCTGAGATACTCAAACTCGGCAGTTGCCGATCGACATTCAAATATGAACGGTCATGATGATCGACAGTCTCGACACGACCGGGGCGGATTGGCAGTTCATTGTAATCCCAAAAAGCGTTGCAATAATATGCCATTTATGGTATATTAATGTTATGGAATTTACCAATCTGGTCAAAATTGCCGGCGACGAGCCCGCCTTTGAAACCAGCCTGCTGTTGGCGGGCGAAGTTGACCCCGCCGATGTAAGGCGACAACTCTCGCGCTGGACGAATGCCGGGCGGCTTTACCAGTTGCGGCGCGGCTTGTACGCGCTGGCGCCGCCGTTTCAGAAAGTCAAGCCGCATCCCTTTCTCATTGCCAATTTTATGGTGCGCGGCTCGTATGTCAGTTGCCAATCGGCGCTGGCGCACTACGGCCTCATTCCCGAATACGTGCCCGCGGTCACCAGCGTCACCGCGGCGCGTCCGGCGCGTTGGGAGACGGCGTTCGGCATTTTTGAATTCCGCCATCTCAAAGTCGATTTGCTGCACGGCTATCGATTGCTCGATCTCGGTGCAGGACAAAAAGCCTTTGTCGCGATCCCGGAGAAAGCTTTGCTCGATCTGATCCATTTGCAGCCTGAAGCGGATTCGCCGGAGTATCTGCGCGAGCTGCGTTTGCAAAACTTGGAACGATTGAATCTGGACGAACTGTGGAGGCTGGCTGTTCTCAGCGGCAAGCCCAAATTGCAGCGCGCTGCGGAATTTGTTGCGGAGCTGGCAACCGCCGAGGCGCAGGAGTACGAGATGTTATGAAAGATCATCTTGCCGAGTTGGTTCGCACCAGCCCCACGCCTGCATCCGGCCGTAATGTGACGCGAGAATACTTGCAGGCGCGGATTCTCGGTGCGCTCCAGCGCGCAGGCGCGATGATTCCGCTGGCGTTTCACGGCGGCACGGCGCTGCGTTTCTTGTATGCGATCGCCCGTTATTCGGAAGATTTGGATTTCGCGTTGGAGAGGGACAAGAACCGCTATGATTTTCGCGCCTATCTGCAAGCGCTCAAGAGTGAATTGGCGGTCGAGGGTTACGCGGTGGAAATGAAGGTCAATGACAAGAAAATCGTGCACAGCGCGTTTGTGCAGTTCCCCGGATTGCTTTATGATCTGGGCTTGTCGGGCCATCGCAGCGAAGTGCTTGCGGTCAAAATCGAAGTGGATACAAATCCGCCGGCTGGTGCCGTGCTGACCACGAGCATTGTCCGCCGCCATCTCACGCTGCAACTTCAGCATCACGACCGCGCCTCGATGCTGGCAGGCAAACTGCACGCCGTCTTGCAACGCTCCTATCTCAAGGGGCATGATCTCTACGATCTGCTGTGGTATCTCAGCGATCCCAACTGGCCCGCGCCGAATCTGACTTTGCTCAACAATGCTTTGCAACAGACAAACTGGAAAGGCAAACCGCTGACCAAAGACAATTGGCGCACGGCGGTACGCAAACAGCTCAAGACCGTTGAATGGCAACGTGCGGTGAATGACGTGCGGCCGTTTTTGGAGCCAAGCGCCGACCCGAATCTTTTGACGCATGAAAATCTACTACGCGTACTTGGGTAATGAGCCTTTATCCGTGCGAATTCCTTTTATATCCGGATTAAGAGATGAGGCGAGTTAGATAGATTGCGTAGGCTTGAAATTGATCGCTATTTAAACAAATCAGAGTGGGACCCCGTTCTTTCGAAGATGATTTTATCACCATCGATTTTATATATCAAGAGCCAATCCGGCTCAATGTGGCATTCGCGTCGATCTTTGAAATTACCAATAAGTCTGTGGTCTCTGTGTTTAATGTCCAGATTCTCTTCTGCCACAAGCTTTGCCATTATCGCCTCGAGCTTTTCTACACTTTTCTTTTGGCGCAGAACTTTTTTAAAGTCCTTTTTAAATTGCTTGATTCTGACAGGTTTTAGCATTTACTTTTTTAAATCTGCGAACATTTTGTCCAGGCTATGATATTCGACCAAGTTCTTGCCGGCATCGGTATCCCGAAAGGTTTGCAGCGTCGTTTCATTTGGAATTTCGGTCTCCAATGGAATTTTGACCTCAAATGGTAAGCCTTTGTGCAACCTGACTTGATGGAAGAACAACACAATGGCGTCATTTGTGGATAGTCCCAGTCGCTTGAAAACTTCTTCGACTTCCGATTTAAGATCCGACTTGATGCGTGCGCTAATCGTTGGCATAGCTATTCACCTCTAGCGTATTTGAAACTAATGCCCTTTTCATCAATATATCTTCTTTGAGATGCAAACGCAAGTTCTTTAATTGAAAAAATCGTTGCAATAAAATGCGTTATTTGGCATATTACTCGTATGGAAATTTAGCAACTTGCGTTCTATAAAAGGGAGTTCACCTCACCCAACAGGCGTAGCCATGCCCATCAAAATCCTCATCACCGGCGGGACGTTTGACAAAGAGTACGACGAGATCAACGGCACGCTGTATTTTAAAGACACGCACGTGCCCGAGATGCTCAAGCTCGGCCGCTGCCGCTTGGATATTCAAATCCGTACCGTCATGATGATCGACAGTCTCGACATGACCGAGGCGGATCGCCAGCTCATTTTGGAGAACTGCAAAAAATCGCCCGAGAAAAAAATCGTCATCACGCATGGCACGGATACGATGGTCGAGACCGCGAAGGTTTTGGGAGAGAACATCAAAGGCAAAACCATCGTGCTCACCGGCGCGATGATTCCGTATGCCTTCGGCAGCTCGGACGGCTTGTTCAATCTCGGCAGCGCGCTGTCGTTCGTGCAAGCGTTGCCGCACGGCGTTTACATTGCGATGAACGGGAAGTATTTCACCTGGGACAATGTGCGGAAGAATCGGGAGCGGGGCGTGTTTGAAGAAATTAAATGAGTTCGTAGTAATGCCTTCAGGCATCAAACTTTGGGAATTAGACAACACTACAAGTACACAACAGAATTTTGTGCTAAACCACAATTCCACGCCTGAAGGCGTCACTACGAACATAGAAAGTTCGTATATTTTTTAGTGAAAGGAACCAGCATGCGACCAAGATGGAGCTTTGCTTTCTTGGCTGTGGTACAAATTGCCATCGCCCAAACGCCAAATCACTTTGACGCCTTTTTTACGAATCACGTTTTACGCATTGACTATTTCCACAGCGGCACGGCGACGGAAGAGCGGATTGCCATCGACCAAATTTATGCTGGTGGTGAGTGGCCGGAGAGTCGAACACGGTTGATTGACGATTTGAATCTCGGCAACTATTTGCTGCGGGTGAGCGATGCGGCGACCAATCAGATGATTTTTTCGCGCGGTTACGCGACGCTGTTCAACGAGTGGCAAACGACGGATGAAGCCAAGCGCGTCGTCTTCAAAACCATGCACGAGACCGCGCGGATGCCGTTGCCGAAGAAGCCGGTGCTCGTCGAGATTCTCCGGCGCGACAAGCAGAATTATTTCTCGCAGCAATTGTTTGCGGCGATGATCGATCCGGCTTCGCGCTTTGTCAGCCGCGAGAAGCGCGCCAGCGCAACAGATCGCGTTTAACAATGCCGATGGCGGAGGGTTGGAAGTGTCGATCACTATTCCGTTTCAAGAAAAAAGTAGTTTGTCGTGTTGCCTTCAGGCATACGCTGTGTTGAACTAAAATAAAATTTTGTGTTATATTAAAACAGTATCGAGATTCAACAATTTGACGCCTGAAGGCGTAACTGCGCGCCAGGGAAAAAATCCGCGTTCTCATTGTTGACGATGAGCCTATCGCCCGTGAAGGGTTGCGGGCCCTGCTGCTACCGAGCGTAAAATAGAGATTGTCGGCTAGTGCCGCCGTGCTCGAGCATTTGGATAATGATCAGTCCAAGCGCCCCAAACGCTTCGTGGTCAAATCCGCCGGACGCATCTTTTTTGTGAACGTCGACGAAATCGACTGGATCGCAGCGGCGGGAAATTACGTGGAACTGCACGTCGGGCCGCAGTCGCACCTGCTGCGCCAGACCCTGGGCACCATCGAAGCCATGCTCGACGCCGAAAAATTCCTCCGCATCTGCCGCTCCGCTATCGTATGTGTGGAGCGCGTCAAAGAGCTGAAGCCGTTGTCAAAGGGCGAATATCAGATCATTCTGCGCGATGGCACCCAACTGGCGTCGGGCCGGCGTTATCGCGCCAAGCTTGATATTATCCTCAACGCGACAAGGTAACGCAGACTGCCGGTCTGCTGACAAACCAAATCTTTCTTTGCCTGATTCTTCGTGTCAATTTTGTTTCCGTCCATCCCTAAAAAGTCTCCGGTTGACACAAAAGTGGCTGTGATGCGCTGCCATTGTGATTAAATTTTTTGTAATGCTAATCGTAGCGGAGACTTCCAGTCTGCAAGCCAAAGCAAGCTGGAAGCTCGCTTTACGAATCTCACGGTCATGATATTTTATTAGGGTTAGCCTTTTTGTTGCTTGTATTATTCATTCTTTCAGTACTTGACATCGGTAGCGTATGGTATAAAGTTTACATCGCCATATTATTGGTTTCAGTGTTGCAGATATATTTGACCGTTAAGTTTCGAGAACCATAGATGACCTGCTCAAATTTATCGCCATCGCCTGCCAGCCGAACGCGCCGCCGCAGCTCGTCGAATAAATGCACGACCTCGCGCAAAGCCTGCAATCACCCGAGGCGCCACCTGAAATGCACGCCCTCGGCCGCATCCTCGCCGCCCTTCTCTCCGGCGAGCGCAATCTCGATCTCTCGGTCCTGCCGCCGGAGCTGGCGAGCAAGATTCGGTAGCATTTGTGACGGGTGAAGTTCGACTTGGGCAGAAAGATTTTCAAAATGTAAAGCATCCGTGTGCCCAAGTCGAACTTCGTCCCGTTGCCTGATTGAAGCCCGGCTCGGGCAGAAGAATTTTCAAAATGTAAAGCATCCGTGTGCCCAAGTTGAACTTCGCCCCGCTGCCTCACCTCACATCATACTGCAAAAACCTCACAAACGCCCCCACGAATGCGGCGAGGGTGTACAATCCCAACAAGCCAAAATCGATCAACGTCGGCGCGATGGCCGCAGCGTAGGTGTGGTCCGGCGGGGTGAATTTCGGCATGTCGGATAAATCCAGCGTACCTTTGTCGCGGTCGCCGCCGATCTTGATGCCGGTGTTGCTGTTGATTTCAATGCGGAAGCCGCCCATGCCGCCGGATTCCTTCTGCTTCTTGTCGGCATATTCGGTGAACGCGGTGCGATAATTTTGCATCGCATCTTCGTAGCGCGTTTTCAACGCCGCGTCGGTGCCGGCCAGATTCAGCGCGGCGAGTTGATAGGCCGAAGCCGGCGAGAAACGCGACAGCGAAAACGCTAACCGTTGCTGCTCGGCTTTGCGGTTGCGCGCCTCTTCATTCAATTGCCGGCTAAAGGCATTGATATCTTTTTGCATCTGCTTGCGATCTTTGTCATCTTCTTCCAGCCATTCCCACTCGTGGTCGTCGCGATACGCTTCCCGCTCTTTTTCGTTCATGCCGCTGCCGCGCATGGCGGCTTCGCGCTGGCGCCATTTTTCCTGAATCCCTTCCCGATGCTTTTCCCACTGATCTTTTTCAAAACGATCTTGCTGACCTTCGATTTCCGCAACCGTCGGCACGGAGACGAACTGGCCGGCGGCCATCACGCCCGCGCGCGGCACGATCAACACGAATGCCACCCACGCCACCAATGAGACCAGAAATGAAACCGCCGATTGCCGCGTCAACGTCGAGACTAAAATTCCGAAGGCCATGAAAAAAGTGAAGAACAAAATCGAGACGCCGAGCAAAGTACCGAGCTTGGTCCAATGCACGCTTAGCATCGGCACGCGATACAGCATCACCAACAAAACGCCCAGCATGATGGGAATGAGCAACGGCACAACCAGTCCAAGCCACGATCCGAAGAATTTCGCCAGAATGTACTGCGCTCGCGGCAAGGCGTTGGAAAAAGTCAATTGCAGCGTGCCGGCTTCGCGCTCGCCATTCACCGCATCGTAAGTAAACAAAATCGCAAAGAGCGAGAGCACGACTTGCACGATAAAAACAAAATCGACGTAACGAAAAACCGCGAAGATGGTGTCGGTGGAATAAATGCTGCTCCGCAGCTTGATCCCGTCAAAATTGCTGACCGATGAAAGCCGCCCGATGTCGTTGTTGACGCCCGAGACGAAAATTTGCATCGGATCGGGTCTGCGATAAACCTTGTTGTTGATCGCCATCCACGACGAAGCTTCGCGCAAATCCTGCTCCGCCAACTGCACGGCGGCGTCATATTGTTTGACTGCGGCATGATATTCTTGAATGCCGACGAAAACGCTCAACAAAATCAGAACGGCGCACGTCGCAAACGTCGCAACGAATTTGGGGCTGAGGAGAATGGCTTTCAGCTCTTTTTGTATCAATGTTCCAAGCATCGTAATTTCCTTTCAACAAATTAAGCTCGCAACGAAAAGGGAACCGTAACGAAAATCGCTCGTAGTTACGCCTTTAGGCGTCAAACGTTTGAGCGGAAAAAAATGCCTCAAAAAAGCAAAGGTTTTCTCGATTCCAAACGTTCTATGCCTGAAGGCAACACTACGAGCTTTCACCGCACATCATATCGCAAAAACGCCACATAAGCTCCCGCGAAAAAAACGAGGTTGAACAAAGCTAAAATCCACAAATCAACCAACGCCGAGCCGAGGACATCTTTCAGCGGAACGGACTTGAAAACGAACGGCGGAATCTCGCGCGGGTTGATCGGGTCTTTCTTCGCTTCCTCGCCATCGGTATGGCGAAATGCCATGATGCGAAAGCCGCCGAGCAGCATGCCGGTTTTTTCTTTCATGAATTTCGCATACGCCTGTTGGTAATCCGTGGCCGCGTTGAGATACTGTTGCTTCAATTTCAGAGAAGTTCCAACCAAATTGGTGGTGGCCAATGAGAACGATGCCGCCGGAGAAATGCGCGCCAAGCCAAAGGCCACTCGCTCGCGTACGGCCTCGCGATTGCGACGCTCTTCATTGAGGCGTTTGGACAGCGCCTGCATTTTTTGTTCGCGCTCATCCCCGAGTTTCTGCATGAAGGAATTAAATTCACTCAGCATCCGCTCGGGGTTTTCTCGCAGGCTTTCATCCGGTTTGAAATTGCTCATTTTGCCGCGATCTTCCTGCCAAAGCTGCGCCGCCAAGCGCGCGCGTTGCGAAGCGTGCTCGTCGAGCGACGGCACTTTCACGGCGCGACCGGCGAGCAGCACTGAGGTGCGCGGCACGATCAACACGGCAAAAATCCACACGACGAGCAGCAGCAGAAACGAGCTGGAGGAGCGCTCGGTCAATGATGAGACAAAAACCGACAGCGTGAGAAAGACGCCGAAATAAAGCAGGCCAGCCAAGATGACGAGCGCCAATCGCATCCAATCATCGTCCGCCATCGGCACGCCGAGCAAGGGCAAAACAAAACTGCCGAGCAAAATGGGAATGAGCAAGGGAATCGCCAGCGCCAAAAATGTGCCGGTGATTTTGCCGAGAATGTATTTGTCGCGCGGGACGGCATTGGCAAATGACAAGCGCAAAGTGCCGCGCTCTTTCTCGCCGCAGATCGCGTCGTAAGCAAAGAGAATGGCAAACAGCGAGAGCACGATTTGAAAGACAAAATCCAAATCGAGAAAACGAAAGACGGCGAAAATCGGATCGTCGCCGTAGCGGCTGTCTTCGGCGCCGACTTCGCCGCGGCCGCGCACTTCGATGTTGCGGCCGATGTCGTTCGAGATGCCGGTGACCAGCGCCGCGAGCGGCTGGGGCGACAGAAAGATGCGATGATTGCGCACCATCAGCCAATCCGTCAAACCTTCCATTTGCCGCAGATTTTCAGCGAGAGCGGCTTCGTATTGCCTTTGGCTGACTTGATAATTGCGCGCGCCGACGTAAAAGGTGAGCAGAATCAGCACGGCGCACACGCCGAAAGTCAGCGCGAATTTGGTCGAGCCGATAATGTCGCGGAGTTCTTTTTCAACAATCAATTTGAACATGCTTGCCTCGGGTTTTGGTGTATTCGGCTACGCCCGTAGTGATTTGCCGAATCGTCCGGATGAGGTTTTTACACTGACTCATCGGTCGTCATTGCGAGGCGTTTTTTGCCGAAGCAATCTCTGGATTCTTTACAGATTGCTTCGCTGAGAAACGCTCGCAATGACGACTTTTCCGTTTTAAAAGATTCTGTTATGGTTTCGGCGCTTCGGTCGGGCGCACACGAATATCGGTGATGCCGTTGGGCGGCAGCGCGGCGACGGAGATGGCAAAGCTCAACCAGCTTTCGTCTTTCTTCGATTGCACCAACACTTCGATGTCGTGCTCGCTGGAGCTAATGACGCGGTGCAATTTCAGCCCGCCGCTTTGCTCGTGAAAACCAATGTCCTGTTGCGCATTTTGGGGATCGCCGCCATGCTCTTCGTGAAAACGGTGCAACGTGGCGAGATCGCCGGTGTTGAAAGCGCGAATGAATTTCCCCAACGTATTTCCTGCCGGTGTGTCGGGCAATTTGAGATTTTCTTCTACAGGCGCGGTTGTCTGTTGCTTCGTCGGCGATTGCAATTCATCCAATTCTTTTTGTGTCGCTTCAATGATATTCTTCAATTCATTGGCGCGTTGCGGATCGGTCGTCTTTGCCACGAGCTTTTTAAGCGCCGCCAAATGTGCGACTTTCAATGCTTGTTCAGCGGTTGTTTCAACATCCGGCTTGACGCCGGTGCCTTCCCAATTGGTTTTCGTAATCGGATTGATCGCGCGCGCAAAAGGCACGCCGATCATGAAATGCTCCGTGAGACGATGCGGCCGCACCGGATGCGCACCCCCGCCGGTGGTTTCGCCCACGATCGTGGCGCGTTTCAGATTTTTGAGATTGTATGTAAATTCTTCGCCGGCTGAAAAAGTGCGCTTGCTGGTCAAAACGTAGACCGGCTTGCTTTCGCCATAACGTTTGCCCGTGACGGTTTCGCGCGTCCAATATTCCTGCGTGCGATTGTCAAAGCGTGAATAGATGTCATTGAGATGCGTGCGCTGGTCAAAAAGATAACTCGACAGCAGCGCGACCATCTCCGGCTGGCCGCCGCCGTTGCGCCGCAGGTCGATGATCAACGCGTCGGTGTTGGCGAGAGAATTCATCGCTGTGGCCGCGGCTTCGTTCGCCATCTCCGCATCCATAAAGCCGCGCAAATCCAAGTAGCCGATGTTGCCATCCAGGCGCTCGACTTTTTCAAAACCGAAATTGTGTGCGCTGGCAAAGGCCCGTTGTTCCGGCGACGGCCCTTGCGACTGGTTGTTAAAATCAGGCAGCGGCTCGAAGCTGTATCTCACATTCAGATGCTTGTCGCGGCTCACTTCTTGAAAATGTGCCGTGAGCCTGCTGGCAAGTTCTGTGGCGCTGGTGATTTTGTCGTACTCTTTACGCTTCATTCGCTCGCGCACGGCCTGCTCCATTTTTTTCGCCGTCTCGGGAAAGATGTAATTCTCGTTCAGCGCTTTGATCGCGCCTTCGATCACAGCGGTGCGCGTCTTGGCATCGATGGTCATGTCCTGCTGCGGGCCACCGGCGGCAATGACTTGCGCGACGCTGTTAGTAGCGGCGAAACAATTGACGAACATTGCAGCAGCAATGATGAAGTGGCGAATTGAGTGTCTCAGTAGATATTTTGAATCACGCATATTGTTTTTTCTTTCGTTGTCCAGACCAGCGGTCTGGGTTACGGTATGCTGTCTTTTTCTCCTTTTGTCTTTTTATCTTTTTTACGCTTGTCCCGCCATGTAGTGCATGTACAAATCTTCGAGGCTTTCGCCGGCTAACTCTTCGCGCGTGCGCTGCATCACAAGTTGGCCCTGTTTCATGATGCCGACGACGTCGGCGATTTCTTTGGCGCGGAAAATATCGTGGGTGGACATCAAGATGGCTTTGCCTTCGTCGCGCAGCGATTCGAGCAGATGAATGAATTCGAATCCGGCTTTGGGATCGAGGCCGGAAGTCGGCTCGTCGAGCAGAATCGCCGGCGCATCTTTAAGAATGGCGATAGCGATACCGCATTTTTGGCGCATGCCTTTGGAGAAGCCTTTCAGCCGTTTATTGTGCGCTTCTTCTTGCAAGCCGACGCGCAATAAAACGCGGCGATAATCATCTTTGGTGTAATTGGTTTTGCCGCCAAGCCGCGCGAAAAAGTCGAGATTTTGGATGGCCGTGAAATTCGGATACAGCATCACGTTTTCGGAGACGAAGGCAATTTTCTGCTTGGCGGCCAGCGGCTCTTTGTGGGTCACAATGCCGTCAATGCGCGCTTCGCCCTCGGTTGGCTCGATGAAGTTGAGAAAGAGATTGATGGTCGTGGTTTTGCCCGCGCCGTTCGCACCGAGCATGGCGTAAGTTTGTTTCGGCTGCACCGCAAACGAAACGTGATCGAGCGCCAGCACGCCGTCTTCGTAGCGCTTGGTTAAATTCTCCGCTTCGAGCAACGGACGGCCATTTTCAGAATCTTGTAACGTCATTGTATGCCTCGTAGAAATGGATTGTTGGATTGTTGGATTGATGGATTGTTGGATTGTTGGATTGATGGATTGATGGATTGTTGGATTGATGGATTGTTGGATTGTTGGATTGATGGATTGATGGATTCTTGGATTGATGGATTGATGGATTGTTGGATTACTGGGGCTTTGCTTTTCCATTAATCCAACAATCCAGTAATCCACCAATCCAGAGTTTTTGTTATTTTCTCGACAGCCGGATGCCGAAGATGACGATGCCGACCACCACCGCCAAAATCGACGTGATGATAAACGCCATGCCCCAGATGTTGGCTTCGGATTGCACTTCGACGGTGACGGTTTTATCCTCACCGGTGATGGGCTTGTCCTCGGACAGCGCGGTGGTGCGGATGCGAAATTCGTAGCGGCCGGCGGACACGTCATGCGGCGGTGTGAATTTGAATTGGACTCTTTTCTCTTCGGCGATGTCGAGCGATTGAATGAGCGACGGCTCGATTTGTTTGCTCCAATTCAGCGGCGGATCGACTTCGATGGCGACGTTGTCCATGCGGCGTGTGCCTTCGTTGACGACTTCGAGATTCGCCGCGACGACTTCACTGGGCTTGATGGAATAGAAAAGCTGCGGCGCGCGCACGAGCAGTTTGCCGACGCCGCGCGGCAAAAGCTCCAACCGCACGTAACCGACATTCATCGCGGCAATTTCCTCCGGCGTCCATTGCTTCGTGCGCACTTCGCCCAATGTCCCGTCTTGATCGTTGGGAATAACCAGAACATAAAATGGCATCGGCTTGTCGATGGTCACCTCCGGCGTCGGGCGATCCGGCAGGAAAATTTGCAGCGCGGCGCGGCGCGTGTTGGTGCTCTCGGTAAATTTGAATTGGCTCAAGCGCGCGCGGCTGACCGGATCGCTGAACGAGCGATTGATCTGTGGCGGCAGATTGACGACTTCCAATTTGAACGTGTTCGTCGTGCCGCTGAACAGCTCGAGCGTCAAATCGAACGTCGCCGAGCCGCCGAGATCGGCTTCCTGTGAAAACTGCTCCGACTGCACTAACACTCTGTTGACGCTGGCGTCTTTTTGCAAATAAATTTTCGGGCTGCGCTGGCTGCCGTTGCCGTAGACAATGTTGACCATCACCGCGTCGAGATCTTGCAGCAGCGCAAAATCGATCTCCACCGGCTCACCGTAGCGGAGCTGCTCGATCTTTGCTTCGTAAGGCTGGCTGATGATGGCGTTGGCGTCATTCAACAGCGAGACGTAAACGTCGTTGACGACATCCGGCTGCAGCGAGCGAAACAATTCGTCGTCGAGGTTGATCAGCTTTTTGAAATCCGCGCCGCCGCCGGAAGTATTTTCGAGGCGCAGGCGCACGTGCTTGCGCCCGTCTTTGTTTTGATACTTCACCGCTTTGGCGACTGTGACGTACTGTTTTTCAAACAGCACGGCCAGCAGCGATTGTTGATAGTTGACTTCGGCATCCGCAAAAATGTTGCGGCTGCGATCCAACTCGAGCTTGGAGATGAGATTTTTCTCGAACAGCTTTTGCTTTTGCTCAAATTCGGCGCGGGCATATTCATAAGCTTCCTTGGCGCGCTTGAGGCCGAGCAGGCGATATTGATCGTCGCGCTGGTTGTAATTGACTTGCGCCGCGGCATCATATACGAACATGCTGGCGAGCAGCAAAACGATCTTGAAGATTTTTTGGTCAGATAAATTTTTCAGCATGGCGTTCAATTATTCTGTCGAGGCAACCACGAACGAATTTGTCTGCCGACTTTTTCAGCGCTCGGTGGATCATAATTTGAGAGCACAATCGCCGTGTACCCACTGGCGATATCCATTTCCAAAATGGCATTGATGCCGGGCGCGCCGCCGGCGATTCCCAAGCCGCCCTCGGTGATTTTTTTAGGAGCGGCTTTGCCGTTTGTTCGCGACGGTGGCGCCGCGTCTCTACCGGCAAGTATCCACGCCGAATATTCCGAATTGAGTAGTTTGCCATTTTGCAAAGCGAGCGTGAATTTGAGCAGATCTTCGGCAGTCGAGTAGCCGCCGCCGGCAGAGCTGCCTCTCGCGGGCGCAGTATAAATATTGCTCCGGCGCACAATGTCTTCACGTCCATTCGCGGATGAACGACGCGTATAACCCGTCGCGACATTGAGCGCGAGCGCATCCAATTCGTAGGAATCGCTGTTTTCCATTCCAGCCGGCTTGAAAATGTGCTCGCGCACATACGTGTAATAATCTTGGCCGGACAGCGCTTCGATAATCGCGCCGAGCACGATGTAGCCGCCATTGGAATATCGGCGCCGCGTGCCGGGTTCGAACTCGAGCGGCGCGTTGACAAATAGCGGCAGATAGTCTTTGATGCTGCGAATTTTATTCTTCGGCGTATCGTCGTATTTCTCATTGAAAAAGTCGCCGATACCGGAGGACATGTTGAGCAGATGCAGGATCGTCACTTTCGCGGCGGCATCGCGGTTGAGATAATCCGGCAGATGCTTGCGGATTGGATCATCGAACGCTAGCTTGCCTTGCTCGGCCAATTGCACGATGGCGATTTTGGTGAAAATTTTGTTGATGGAACCGAGATTGAATTTGGTGTCGAGCTGATTCGGCGCATTGTAGGTTTTGTTGGCGAGTCCGTAAGCTTTATGAAAAATCGGCTTGCCATTTTTCGCCAATAGCACGACGCCGGAAAATTCATCCGCCTGCACGAGCTTGTCAAGATAATCATTTACCGTGGATATCAATTCCGCGTCTGTTGTTGGCCTTGATGAAGCACTTTCAGCATCAGGCGGCGGATTGGAATCGACTTCAAAGCCAATGCCCGTTATTTTGTGCGGCGGCTGGGCTTCAAATTCAAAACTGAGTGTCGCCCAAATTTGGGTTTTGGTAAAAAACAAAACCGTGATCGCGTCGTTCGTGGCCTCAACAACGCGCTTCAATTCCAAGCCGCCCAGATTTCCATAAATTTGCTGATACATCTGTTGGCGCTCGGCATCGGTGCGGCGTTGGAGCGTCGCCGCCGTCAGATTGTTATTTTGAAAATCGCGCATGACAGCGGCATCGCCCGAGTTGAACGCTTTGATGTAAGCGGCGACGCGGCTGCCTGCCGGCGTGTCGGGAAGCTTGGCTTCTTGTGCGATCACAGAGAAAGAAGTGGCAACGATGAATAATGGAAGAAGAGTGGAAAAATTTGGTCTCAGCATAATGAATAATGGGAATAAATCATTTCTGGGCATTATGTCATTCTACAAGAATCTTTTTGAAATTTACGATGGTTGCAGAATACTAAAAAGATTCCTCCGGAATGACACTCGGTTTATTATTGATTGTTGCTGCGAATCATCATCCGGCTTTGGCTTTCCTTCTTGGTAAGCGAGGCATGCATCGTTTTGTCGCCGCGCTTGTATTGCAATTCGATTTTCGCGCCGACGGCAAGCTTCTCGAACATCTCGGAAAGCTGCTGGGTCGATTTGATTTTTTCGCCGTTGAAGCTCTCAATAATATCGTCCTGCTTGAGATCGGCTGGCGCCGCATTCGGCATCACGCCGACGATTTTGAAAGCATTATCTTTTTTCCCAATGATCAAGCCGAGCCCGAGCAAGGGCGCGACATCGCCGGCGTCCTGGCCGGGGCCGCCGAAAGTGAAGCGCTGCATTTTAACGCTGCCCCCGCCGGAGGCCGGGCCGCCGGTCGTCGCCATTTGCATTTCCATTTTCGGCAAATCTTTCGGATCGGCTTTCGTGAACGACACGATGAAACGCTCTTCTTTGCGCCGCACGCCCATTTTAAATTCCGCGCCGACTGCCGTTTCTTTGTAAGCCGCCTCCAATTCTTTGAGCGTTTTGAGGCGCTTGCCGTTGCACATCAAAACCACGTCATCGGCTTGCACGTCGAGGTCTTTGTAGGCTTTCGGGCGCATATCAGCCGGCGCGATGTGGAGAAATTTGATCTCTTTGCCGTCATCGACCACAACCGCTCCAAGCTCGCCCAAGTTGAAAGGCTCGCCGACAATGTTGCCCGCTGCAGAATCGCTGCGAGAGACAAAGGTTTGGGCGTTTGCCGTTATGGTCGGGATGGCGATCATGGTCATCAAAGTGATCACTGCAAAAGCGCGTTTCATAATTTGCTCCTTGTAAAAGTGAAATATTTTTCGTAGTAATTCCTTGAGGCATCTTTGGTTTGGATTTCTCAACATTGGCTCCTGAAGGAGCTACTACGAACGCTCAGTTATTACGACGATTCAATATACGTCTTCGGTTTGATTTCGGTTAGTTAAAGAGTGTTAGGGAGTGTTAAAAAATGTTAAATCGCGAGCTTTTTCGCCGCAAATCGCGTAAATTAGGAACATGAAATTGTCGAAGAAAATAGTCGGTGCGATCGTTGCTCTGATGTCGCTGGCGCTAGTCGGCCTCATCGGCGTGCAGCTTTACTTGCTCGATCACGCGATGGAATTGAAGAAGCAGGCGTTTCGCCAAAACGTCAACGCTGCGCTTAGCAGCATCGTACAGCAGCTCGAAACGAAAGAAATGGTGGCGAAAGTTTTTGATGTTGCCGTGAATATCGCGCCGAAAAATCAGATGGCTTTCATCGGCATGCGCGTCGATACCGATAGCCTTATTCATTCTGATAGTCTGCGCGTCACCGGCCGTGTGATGGTGAAAGAGCCGCAGGTCAAAATTGACAGCAATCGCGTGTGGTACGAGTTGCCGACGCCGCAACACGTGCGTTTGATTTTGTTTGATTCGCTCGGCCACCGCTCGGTGCAGGTCGTCGATGAGTTCAAATCTGCCGGCAAGCATGAAATTGCTTTTAAGCCGCTTCCATTCAAAAAAGGCGCAGTTTTTGTCAGCTTCACAACGGACAGCACTTCGTTTGTGACGAAGCTGGATGAGAGAGGCGCGGGCAACGTTAAGCCACGCCTTCTGTCTAATGAAAAAAGGCAATTTATCGTGCGGAAGATTTTAGATGATATTGCGCAACCGCATTCGATTCCACTGGAAGCGCGAGTTGAATCGGCGGCTTTAGATTCGTTGGTTGAGATGACATTGAATGCCAAAGGCATCGCCACCGCTTATGCATACGGCGTCATTTCCGCGCCGCGAGACTCGTTGTATTTAGCCAAACCGGCTAAGTTTGACGGCGAGCTGAAGCGTTCGGAATTTCGCAGCCGTCTCTTTCCCAACGATGTTTTTGCTGCGGCAGACGATCTGGTCTTGTATTTTCCGCAGCAGAATATTTATTTGCTCAAACAAATGGTGGGGCTGTTGTCGTCTTCCTTTATATTGCTGGGCGTCGTTGTCTTCGGCTTTGTTTACACGGTGCGCACGATCTACAAGCAACGGCAGTTCGCCGGGTTGATGGTGGATTTTATCAATAACATGACGCATGAATTTAAAACGCCGATTTCCACCATTGCGCTGGCCAGCGAGGCGCTGGCAAATCCGGAGATCGTGCGAGACGAACATCGCTTGTTGAGATATAACCGCATTATTCGCGACGAAAACACGCGCATGCGCAATCAGGTGGAAAAAATTCTCGAAATGGCGGCGCTGGAAGAAGGCGATTATGAGCTGAACGTCGCTTCTGTCGATACGCATAAAGTCATTGCGGACGCCGTCCAGAATATCGCGCTGCAAATAGAAAAACGAGGCGGAAAGATCGAATGCCAGCTTCAGGCGACAGCGCCTATTATCGAAGCCGACGAAGTGCATTTGGCCAATATCATTCACAATTTGCTCGACAACGCCAACAAGTATTCGCCGGAAACGCCGATGATTACTATTGCCACAGGGAACGATAGCGGTGGATTGCACATTCGCATCGCCGACAAGGGAATGGGCTTACGGCCGGAAGATCAGAAGCGCGTGTTTGAAAAGTATTATCGCGTCCCGACTGGCAACGTGCACGACGTTAAGGGATTCGGATTGGGATTGAGTTATGTTAAATTGATGGTGGAAGCGCACGACGGGACGATCGCGGTGCGGAGCGAATATCAAAAAGGGAGTGAATTTGAGATTTGTTTGCCGCGGCGGCAAGATCGTGTAAAGTGAAGCGCGCAACGATCTTTATCTATCAGGGTGTTGAAAAAAGCGGTCATTGCGAACGTTTTTAAGCGAAGCAATCTTTGCACACCACAAGATTGCTTCGGCTCCGCTTTACGGAGTCCCGAAAAGCGGGACAAAAAGCGCCTCGCAATGACAATTGTGGAGTTTTCAGCAACTTGCTATAACATTCGACACATGAAAGATGGAATTGAAAAAAAGCCTCGCCACAAAATTTTGTTGATCGAAGACGATCCCAATTTGGGCTTTATTCTCAATGAGAATCTGGAACTGCAAGGCTTCAAAGTGAAGCTATGCGCCGACGGCGAGGAGGGCTTGGCGGCTTATCATCGCGATGCCTTCGATTTGTGTCTTATCGATGTGATGCTGCCGAAGAAAGATGGTTTTGCGCTGGCGCATGAGATTCGCAAAACGAATCGGGACATTCCGATTATTTTTTTGACGGCGAAATCTTTGAAGGATGATCGCATCGAGGGATTCAAAATCGGCGGAGATGATTATATTACGAAACCCTTCAGCATGGAAGAGCTGGTGCTCAGAATCCAAGCCGTGCTCAAAAGAACCAAGCCGGCTGCCGCCGATCATAAAGGCAAAAATATTTTTACGCTTGGGAAATATACGTTTGATTACGAGCAGCAAAATTTGCAAATCAGCGGCAAGCTCCAGAAGCTAACGTCGAAAGAATCCGAATTGTTGAAATTGCTTTGCCTGCACATCAATGACACTTTGGAGCGGGAATTGGCTTTGAAGCTGGTTTGGGGCGAGGATAGTTATTTTAACGGCCGCAGCATGGACGTGTTCATTTCAAAGCTGCGGAAATATTTGCAGGAGGACAGGAATGTCGAAATTATGAACGTGCACGGGAGAGGGTTTAAGTTGGTGGTGAGGTGATGAAGCAAATACAAGCTATCGCAATGGCCGCCTGCGAACCTTTCCTTCTCGCACAACAGTGAAATAGCCATCCAAAAGATGGCTATGGGTTTGAATGAGTGCTTTCATGAACTGAACTTTTTTCTGAAACAAAACGCATCAAAATGATGCCAGCCGAAACTTTCCTCTACAGGTATACCAACTCGCCATAATCTTTATCATTGGTTAGCAATATTCGGGATTCGGAATTGGTTGCTCCAACAATTTTTCATCTATAGTGCGAGTCATTATTTCACACATATAGAGCACGTCGTGCCCTTCGTGGCGCAGCATCTCGACGACGGGCTTCTCGACATCTTCATCAGCTAGAAAATTCATACCGGTACAGCCTCTAACGGCATCATTTCATCCGTGCTTAGCGCTGTAGCCGCATAAGCAATGGCGGCTTGAATATCTTCGCGTGTTAATCGTGGGTAGTCAGCCAGAATTTCATCAGTGGCAATATTTTGTGACAGTTTCTTTAAAATAATCTCAACCGTGATACGTGTGCCTTTTATAACTGGCTTCCCCAGCATGATTTGATGATTGATTTCAATGCGATCCAATAGTGAATGTGTCATGGTTTTTGCTCCTTATTCGTTATTCTCCATCATTTATGCCGAAAGTTACAGAAGCATACTATTTCAACTGGCCTTCCGCATCTTGCGCAACTTAGGCTCTGCCTTTGCCATTTCTCTCTTGGGTGTTATCGCCTTTTCATTCTTCTTGTTTTCAGGCACATGTTTCCAGCGGGCAAACAGTTGCAGCATGATGAGCGCGTCGTGCTGCCGTTCGTAGCTTTCAAAATCTTGGATCACGGCGCAAGGCTCGCCATTGCGGGTGATGATAACGGGCTGCCGCTTCGCATACATTTCGGCAATGATCTGATCGGCGTGGGTCATTAAATAGCCGAGCGATTTGGTAGAGTTGTCCTCGGACTTCATCGCGCGCTCCTTTTTAGGTAGGTGATGCGCTTACCAAACAGCCTGAATTATTCAGGTCATCCAACCCTGATGCCGAAAGGTAAAAATTTGTTTTGAAAGAAGCAAATGAAATTTTGCGCTTCTCGTGATGCCTCACTTATTGGTGGAAAAACGTAGCGCAGTCTTCCAGACTGCAGACAGGATGTCTGCGCTACCCCCCTGTAACTGACTCATTACCGCTTCTCTTCCTTCCGGCAAAGACCCTGACATAAAAAAGCGTTGACAATCCAATGCGCTTTCTTTACATTTTAAAAGCAGTTCGATATGATAGCGAATCGCCAAATAAAATAAACTATGACGAAGTTGAGCCACATCAACGCCGCCGGCCAAGCCACGATGGTGGATGTCGGCGAGAAAGCGGTGACGCAGCGCGAGGCCGTGGCACGCGGTCGCATTATTTTGCAGGAGGAGACGTTGCGCCTGCTGCAACAGAACGCGCTGCCGAAAGGTAACGCGATTGAGGCGGCGCGACTCGCCGGCATCATGGCCGCCAAGCGAACCGGTGAGCTTATTCCACTTTGCCATCCGCTCGGCCTTGATTTTGTCGACGTGCAAATCATGCCTGCAAAAAATAGTTTGGAAATTGAAGCGACGGCGCGCTGCCACGGCCAAACCGGCGTGGAAATGGAAGCGCTCACTGCGGTGAGTGTGGCGGCGCTGACGCTTTACGACATGTGCAAAGCGGTTGATAAAATGATAGTCATTGATGAGATTCGGTTGATAAAGAAAAGCGGCGGGCGTAGCGGGGAGTTTGTGCGGCCGAGAGAAGAGAAATAACCAACTATTGTCATGGAGTTCCGTTATGATACTCGACGAAAAATTGCGCACTGAAAAGATCACGCCGGAGCTGATTGATTATATCGTGGAAAAAATCGTCTGCGAGATTCAGCCTGAAAAAATTATTCTTTACGGTTCTTATGCGCGCGGTGATTTTCACAAAGATAGCGACATCGATCTTTTTATCATTAAAGATGGCGAAGAGCCAAGTAGTATGATTCGACGCAAGGTAGACGCGTTGTTGACGGGAAGATTATTTGCGGTAGACATCCGTGTACGCAAGCCGGCGGAAGTGGAATGGAATTTCCGCGCCCAAAACCCCTTTTACCTTTATCACATATTCAAAGACGGGAGGATTTTATATGACAAAAACACTGGAATTGCAAAAACTCATTGAGGACTGGCTGGCAATTGCAAAAGAAGACTTCCGCTGCGCAAATGATTCCATAAAGTCAAGCCAATCTTCTTATCACACGATTTGTTTTTTTTGAAAGTATTGGTGAAAATAAAGCAAAGGAAGCCATCGAAGCGGCGGACAAAGTAGAAAAATTTGTGTTGGGCAAATTAACAAACCTTGATGAATCAGCATGAAACTCACGGTATGTGAATTTTCCGACGACCCCGGCGCGTTGTCGCAAGATTGGAAGGCGATGGCTCCATACGTCTACAACCAGCGCAGCGAGCTCGTGCTGCTGCCGGAGATGCCGGCCTGCCCGTGGTTCGGTTACCAAGCGGATTTCGATGCACGTCTGTGGCGACATGCGCTGGAAACACACGATCAACTCGTGCGTGAATTGACCGCGCTCGCGCCGGCGACCGTGTTGGCGACGCGTCCCATCGAACAAAACCAGAAACGTTTGAATGAAGCTTTTGCGTGGAATGAGAAACTCGGTTATCAGCCGATGCATTACAAAACCTATTTTCCGGACGAGCCTGGCTTCTTTGAGGCCAGGTGGTTTCATCCCACGCCGCGGGACTTCACGCCATATCAATTGGGCGAAACGAAAATCGGTTTTCTCATCTGCACGGAATTGATGTTCAACGAATGGGCGCGGCAATACGGACGGCTGGGCGTACACATTATCGCCGTACCACGCGCGACTGAGAAAACTTCGGTCGAACGCTGGCTGATCGCGTTGCGTATGGCGGCGATCGTTTCCGGCGCGTTTGTGTTGTCCTCAAATCATATTGGCATCGGTCCGAGCGGCGTGAACTTCGGCGGGACCGGCGCGATTATCTCACCGGAAGGCGAGGTGCTGGCCGTGACTTCACGCGAGCAGCCATTTGCAACGGTCGAAGTGAATTTGGCGGATGCCGAGGCCGCCAAGAAATCCTACCCGCGCTACGTGCTTGAATAGACTAGCGTATTTCGCTTTACCATCCGTTCACTTGAGATTTTGTTAATGTCCCAATTGATCCGCAAGAATTGGCTACGGATTGTTGGCGACTTTCTCCTGCTCCCGATGTCTGACTTCGACATTGACTTTATATTTTTCCCGCAAATGTTTCACCAATAGGCCCGCACAATAAACCGAACGGTGCTGGCCGCCGGTGCAGCCAAAAGCAACCATCAGATCGGTGAAGTTGCGGCTCTGATAATTTTCCACGACGGCATCGATCATGGCGTAGACGTGGTTCATGAATCGTTCGACCGCCGGCTCTTTTTCGAGAAACTGAATGACCTCCGGATCTTTGCCGGTGAGCTTGGCATACTGTTCGTATTTGCCCGGATTCGGCAGCGACCGGCAGTCGAACACGAAGCCGCCGCCGTGGCCTTTTTCGTCGCCCGGCAGGCCGCGGCGATACGAGAAGCTCTGAATGCGTACCGTCATTTTCAGCTCGACCTCGCCGAATTGCCGCAGAATCGAAGAGGTGACGAGGCGTCTGAAAACCTGCATTAAGGCCGGCAATTCCACCGGCAGCTCGACCGAGCGCAGCAGCACTTCGAGATTGCGGATGGCATACGGCACGCTTTGCAGGAAATGGCTCTTGCGCTCGTAAAAGCCGCGAAAGCCGTACGCGCCGAGCGCCTGCACGATGCGAATGTAGACGTAGCCGTAATAATAGCGCATAAACTCGTCGCGGTCGATTTGCGTCAGCTGGGCTGCGGCTTCGAGATAACGGTTGAGCAACTCGTTCCGCACTTCAAATGGAATGTCGGCTTTGGCATCGAATAAAAGCGAGGCGATATCGTATTGCAGCGCGCCTTTGCGGCCGCCTTGATAGTCGATGAAATAGGGCGAGCCGTTTTTGATCATGATGTTGCGCGATTGAAAATCACGATACAGGAAAAAGTCGCGCTCGGCCTGCAGCAGATAATCGGTGAAGCGGTTGAAATCGTCCTCCAACGCCTGCTCGTTGAATGGGATTTGCGCCAGCTTGAGAAAATAGTATTTGAAATAATTCAAATCCCACATCATCGATTGCCGGTCGAAACTGCTGCGCGGATGGCAGAGCGAATAATCCAGCGTCTTGCCGGCGACGATTTGGAACTGCGGCAACAACTGTGCGGCCTGCGTGTAAATTTCGATGAGACGCTGCGAGAAACCCTCACGGCTGCGAATGTCGGTTAAAAGTTGGAAAAGGGTGGTGTCGCCGAGATCTTCTTCCAGATAGAGGCCTTGCTCCAGGTTTTCCGCATAAATCTCCGGCACCGGCAGGCCGGCCCGGCGAAAGTGCTTGGAAAATTCGAGAAAAGCCACATTCTCCAGACGGTCAGCGTTGATGACGCCGATGACGGTGCGCTGTGCATTGGCGAAGCGGTAAAGTTTCCGATCCGAGCCGCCGCCTTTGAGCGGGGCGATGCTATCGACCGGCCCGCCGAAATGGGCTTGAAAGAGTTCTTTTAGTTTTCCTTCCATGGGCTTGTCGCTGGTAGTTGGTTGCTGATTATTGACGAATTCAAGTTACAAGTTTACGATCATAAAAGCAAGTCGCAGATTTTAAAGGTTTATTTCCTCAAAATAGTTTTGCCCGGAAAAATTGTCATGACCGTGAAGATTTTGAAAGGCGGAATAATGGGTCGGCAGAATGATTAAAAATTATTTTGCCAAATCATCATTTTGCCTTTTGGTTGCGGCGAATGCCCACTACCCCGCACCCGGAAAAAACCTTTGACATTCTCCGGCAGGATGCTTATCTTTGAAAAGTCAATTCGGAGACTTTATGCCCTTGAAGGTTGAAGCGATTGCGCCTAACGATATCGTTCTCGTTCACTTTGAAAATAAACCGGCATTTTTCGCCCGTGTCGAACGGATCGATCCGAATTACAAGCGGGGCTGGTGGCATGTCAAGTTGTTCATTCTCGCTTTGCCCATGCAAGTGATTACGTGGGTCATTGACGACGAACAAATCCGCGGCGCTGATTTTACCATGGGCGGCATGCCGGTGCGCATCGAAAAAGTCACCCCGCCGGCTGAAGCTTCCCTGGAAGACCTCGATCCCGCACTCGAGCCGGCGCTTTCTGCAAACACCGCCCCAGAGTCGAAAAAGCAAGCCCGCATTCTGTCACTCGGGAAAAAAGCCTCCGAGTAATTCAGCGCCTATTATTTTCTAGACAAACAGAAAATGCGAATGCCATGAAGGTCGCAAGGTCAAACGAATCTTCAACATAATTTGTTTTAGCTCGTCTATTTGAGGAAATGGCGCACGGACAACGGCGGTGGGCGCCGAGGTTGCCGGTGCGCCACGTGAGGAGGATTGCGAAGAGGTAAGAGTCAATCAAATTGCAGGGAGGAGTAGAGAGAGTATGCGTGCTTCTGGTTTTGTGCTAGCGGGCCTGATCACGCTGACGTCGGCGGCGTTGATTTATCATCGCGCCAGCCCTTCGGTCAAAACCCAGGTGGTGCAGTATAAAAGTGGCGACGAGACTGTCAGCGGATTCCTGGCTTTTCCGGAGGGCAAAGGGCCCTTTCCGGCGGTTATCGTGATTCACGAGTGGTGGGGCTTGAATGATTGGGTAAAAGCGAACGCCAAAAAATTTGCCGACAAGAGCTATCTCGCTTTGGCAATCGACCTTTATCGCGGACAGGTTGCCACTGATCCCGAAACGGCGCACGAGCTGATGCGCGGCTTGCCGGAGGATCGGGCGACGCGGGATTTGCAAGCCGCGTTTTCGCATCTCGTTTCGCGCAACGACGTGCAACACGACAAGATCGGCAGCATCGGCTGGTGCATGGGAGGAGGCTATTCGCTGCAAGCGGCGCTGAATGTTCCGGAGTTGGCAGCGAGCGTCATCAATTACGGCCGCCTCGTCACCGATGTTGAAATGATCGACAAAATCAATTGCCCCGTCCTCGGCATTTTCGGCGGCAAAGATCGCGGCATTCCGGTGAAAAACGTCGAGGCCTTCAAAGCCGCGTGTACCAAAGCCGGCAAAAGCATCGAGGTGCAAATTTATCCAAATTCCGGCCACGCTTTTATTAATGAAGAAAATTCGCGCGGCTACAGCGCGGCTGACGCCAAAAGCGCGTGGGAGAAAACGTTCGCGTTTTTCGAGCAGAACTTGAAAAAGTAGTCACGCCAATAATATGGCCAAGACTGGCGGAATGGCGGAAAAAAAAATGCCGGTATACAAGTATGACAGGCTTGCAACCTTTTGGGGTTGGGGCCTGTCTTAGTTTTCAAGGTTCGTGGCGGTGCCTTTAGGCAAGCGATCGAAGTGGCGAAAATAATATTTCTCCAATTAACCGCGTGCTAAACTCCAAATACATGACGCCTGAAGGCGCTACTACGAACATTTTTAATAAGGAAAAACGCATGAAACGCGCCTTGTTGTTCATCGTACTCATCTTCAGTTCCGCCGCCTTCGCGCAAGAAGTCAAGCTTGCGCTGCCTTATACACGGTTTGTTCTGCCCAACGGCTTGAATGTGATTTTGCACGAAGATCATTCGACGCCGATGGTGAGCGTCAACATCTGGTATCATGCCGGCTCGGCGCGCGAGAAGCCCGGCCGCACCGGTTTTGCGCATCTCTTCGAGCACATTTTGTTCGAAGGCTCCCGCCATGTTGCCGAGGGTGATTTTGACAATTTTCTCGAAGCCGCCGGCGGCAACAACAACGGCTCGACCAACTTTGACCGCACCAATTACTACGAGACCATCCCCGCCAATGCGTTGGAACTGGCGCTTTTCCTCGAGTCGGATCGCATGGGCTATTTGCTCGAAGCGATGTCGCCCGCCAAAGTCGATGGCCAGCGCGACATCGTCAAGAACGAGCGCCGCGAGCGCATCGAAAACCAGCCGTATGGCATGGCCTTTGTCACGCTCGGCGAAAATCTTTATCCGCCGGATCACCCTTATCATTGGCCGACGATCGGCTACATGGATGATCTGAGCGCCGCGAGTTATGACGACGTGGTGGAATTTTTCAAAAAATATTATGCCCCGAACAACGCCAGTTTGGTGATCGCCGGCGACATCGATGTTGCCCCAACCCGCGCTTTGGTTGAAAAATGGTTCTCCGACGTAAAACGCGGCGCTGCGGTTCCTCCGCAAGCCACGCCCTCGGCATACCTTGACGGCGAGAAAAGATTGGTCATGGAGGATCGCGTGCAACTGCCGAGGCTTTATATGGCCTGGCTCTCGGCGCCGAGCCTGACCCCCGGCGATGCGGAGCTGGATTTGTTGTCGAACGTTCTTGCCGACGGTCTCAATTCGCGTCTGCATAAACGGCTGGTATATGAGCTGCAAATCGCGCAAGATGTCACTGCCTTCCAAAGGAGTACCCGTTTGAACTCTTCGTTCGTGGTCATGGCGACGGCGCGCAGCGGCCACACGCTGGTTGAGCTTGAAAAAGTGATTCAGGAAGAAATCGACAAAATAAAAAATGACGCGCCGAGCGCTCGCGAACTGCAGCGCGCCGTCAATCAATACGAAGCCGCTTTCCTGCGCCAGCTCGAATCCGTCGATACAAAAGCCAACGAACTCAATACTTATTTTATGTTGGCCGGCAATCCCGATTATTTCAACGAAGATTTGGCGCGCTACAAAGCTCTGGAGCCGAAAGACGTTCAAGCGGCCGCACAGACTTATTTAAGAGACAATGGCCGCGTCGTGTTGAGCATCGTGCCGCAAGGCAAAAAAGAGCTGGCCGCGGCGAAAACGCTGGATTAACGTAAAGTTGGATTGTTGGATTATTGGATTATTGGATTGTTGGATTATTGGATTGTTGGAGTACTGGATTGGTGGGGTGCTGGAGTATCTTTATTCCGAGAAAACTATAGTAATAAAAGGAAAATGTCATGCTGGAAGCATCTTTTTTCAAATTGCGCACTGTGCTGGATTGAAAAGGATTCATCCTGAATGACATCACAACAAGGATCGCGTTCCGAGTCCATTTATTTATGCAAAGCTCAGTAAGTTGCTACCGCTGAAGGGCCAAAGCTATGCCACGAAAATATTTTGGAAGAGGCATATGAAAAACTGCAAAAGGTTAACGATCACTTGGTTCCGGTTTTTACCCGCCATTAGCTGCCTGCTAATCGTTTTTTCAACTTTGCACGCCCAAGCCCCGGACCGCAGCAAGCCGCCGGCGCTCGGGCCGTCGCCGATTTTAAAGCTTTCCCCGATTCAACGTTTTAAATTGTCCAACGGCTTGCCGGTGGTCATGATGGAAAAGCGCGGCGTGCCGCTCGTGCAAATCGATTTGTTGGTGAAGGCCGGAACGGCGATGGACCCGGCTGGGAAAAACGGCCTGGCCAGCATGGTGGCGGCGATGCTGGACGCAGGCGCCGGCTCACGCAATGCGTTGCAATTGGCCGATGCGATTGATTTTCTCGGCGCTAATCTCTCGACCGCGGCCGGCCGGCACACCTCCGCCATCACCTTAAACACGCCACTGTCAAAGTTAGACTCGGCGCTCGCGTTGATGGCAGATGTGGCATTGCGGCCAACATTTGCGCCCGAAGAATTGAACCGGCAGCGCAAGCAACGCCTCACCACTTTGGCGCAATGGCACGATCAGCCGGAAACCATCGCGTCGGTGATGTTTAGCCGCACGTTGTACGGCGAGAAGCATCCTTATGGATTGCCGGCGATTGGCGATGAGAAAAGCTTGCGGAATTTTCGGGTTGAAGAGCTGAAAAACTTTTACTCCACTTATTTGCGCCCGAATAACGCGACGCTCATCGTCGTGGGCGATGTAACGCCAAGCGCTATTTTACCGAAGCTCGAAGCGGCGTTCGGCAAATGGGAAGCCGGCAAAATTCCGCCGGCAACTTGGCCGGGCATAGCGCAGGTGCAAAAGCGACAGGTCTGGCTGGTTGACAAACCCGGCGCTGAGCAGTCGGAAATCCGCCTCGGCCGCCTCGGTGTGCCGCGCTTGACCGAAGATTATTATGCGCTCGTGGTGATGAACACCATTCTCGGCGGCTCGTTCACTTCGCGGCTGAATCAGAATTTGCGCGAAACACACGGTTACTCTTACGGCGCCGGCTCTTTCTTTGACTTTCGCCCCTTGCCTGGTCCGTTTGTGGCCGCTGCCGCGGTACAAACTTCAAAGACGGATTCAGCGCTCATCGAATTTATGAAAGAGCTGAATGCCATTCTCCAACCGGTTTCAGATGGCGAGCTGACGCGCGGCAAGAATTACGTTGCTTTGAGCTTTCCGCAAGATTTCCAATCCGTCGAGCAAATTGCCGGCCAATTGGCCGAATTGGTGACTTACGATTTGCCGGATGATTATTTCAACAATTACGTCCAACGCCTACTCGCCGTCACCAAAGAAGACGTTGAGCGCGTGGCGAAAAAGTATCTCGACCCTGAAAAAGTCGCCGTCATCGTCGTCGGCGATCGCGCGAAAATTGAGAAAGGCGTGCGCGCGCTCAACCTTGGCCCCGTGCAAGTCATAACGGTTGAACAAGTCTTGGGAAAAGCGCCGGTCGTGGAAGGAACGGATTGACGAAGGCTTTTTGGTCACGCTACGGTTGGACAATCGTTTGGGCGGCGCTGCTGTTTATTCTGTCGTCGATACCCGATCTCACGCCGCCGTTGCATATTTTTGAATGGGATGACAAGGTGGAGCATCTGCTGGCTTACACGCCTTTGGGTTGGCTGTTGATGCGTTCCATCGTTTGGCGCGGAAATAGCACCCGCAAAGCGTTATGGCTTGCCCTCACACTCGGGACGTTGTATGGAATCACCGATGAGTTTCACCAATATTTCGTTCCCGGTCGCACGATGGATTGGAGCGACGTCGCCGCGGATGTGGGTGGGCTAACGCTTGGAAGCTGGTTCTTTCATTATCGTCACAAGCCGCCAGCGGCAGCAGAGAAAATTAATGCGGAAGCGAAAAGAAAGGCCTCGGTGTTTTAATTTTTTGTTGCGTTTCCCCTGCGGGCGTGGCCCACGGCCGTCGGCCTTTTCGTTGCAAACTATTTATGAAGTGTAAATTCTCTTAGCTTTGCTTGCACGGCTCCCCATGCTTTTTGTTGCTCAAATCGGCGGCCTGTTTGGAGAGGGTGGAGGTGTGAGTCTCGGCGGCGCTCAACGCGATCAGCAAAGCAGCCAATAAAACCCGGCGCCAGCGGCGTTGTGCCATGCGGAGAATCGGCCTGATTGAAAACGGCGCATTCCATAAAATCACCGCGCCGGCTAAAAAAATAACGATGATCGTCGAAACCATGGCAACACCTGCAAATTTATCCCGCTGTAATACTTTTTTTCGAGTTCAAAGCGTTTCACTAACTTCAGCTTCTATTATTAAGACACCGGCAAGCTGAAAAAGGTTGCAACTAAAAATGAGAACGGGAGGAATTGTGCGCACCAAGATAGGTTTGATCTGTCTGCTGCTGTGGACGGCGACGGCATCCGCGCAGCGGTACAGGGATGATGGCCGCGATCGCCTCATCATCGGCGGTAACGCCGGAATTTTCCGCGTCAGTTATGACGGCTTCACCCGGGTTTATGACAAACGCAGCGGGTTAACGCTTGGCGGAACGGGTTTGTTGAAAATCCGCGTGCCTTATTACCTCGCCGTCAAGTACCGGCATTTTGAAAAGGACGGCAGCGTCGTCGTCAACAACGTTTCGCAGCCGCAAAGCTGGAAGGAAAATTGGTATACCGCCGGCGTGCGCTATCTTTCTTATGGCGAACGCAAAGTGATCAGCTATTTCGGTTTTGGCTTTGCGTTTTTCAATATAAAAGAAACCGGCACGGTGAGCGTTTTTAACCGCGATCCGGGCAAGAAGCGCAACGCGAGCGGATTTTTTTTGGATGGCGGTTTGGAGTATCGCTTCAGCAAATACGCCTCGTTGGATTTTGAAATCGAGGTGACCTCCGCCGGTCTCGAGGGAAAAAGCGGCTTCGAAGGCTCGAGCGTTGGCGGTTATTTGTTCAGCGTCGGCACGAAATTTTTCCTGTTTTAGCCAAATGAAATGGCCATGCTAAGGCATGGCACTGCGATGAAAAAGCTCTTCGAAGTAATGCTGGTTTTGCAGCGCCAACAAGCCGAGGCCGAGACATTGCGCGGCCAGCAACATGCTGACCCCGCCGCTTAAAAAAATGTGCGGCGCTTGATGAAAGGTTGCCGCCAATGCCGCGGCCAGCGATGGCGCGAAATTTTGATATGGAAATTCCAAAGCTCTTACGACGTTCATGGTTGTCTTCATCGCATTAAATCGTTTGAATCGTTGCGCCTTTTCACGGAATTAAAAAATAGACCGGAGCCTTGTCCAGAGACTCCGGTCTGGCTGTGTGAGGGGGGAGGAGCAACTCAAAAATCGGTTTTGGCGCACGAGTTCGGCGGCCTAAAACGTGGTGCGATGCTTTAGCATTGCACTCCGAAATAATTCATACGTTTTGACAAATAGCGCTCGTTCAGCCTGCTCATAATGACGTGGAGGCCGCGCCGGCCAAAACACCTTCCGCACCGGGAACACTCTCCCAATCGTCTTGCTGGTGATCCCAATGCGAATCGCCGATTGTGGTTTGTAAAGGTCGCGTCTTTATCTTTTCTCTCTCCAGCGCGGCTTGGGCGTGGGTGCTCATGTTGGCCAATTTAAAATGCTGCGATAGCATGGTGATCGCTTGCTCAAACAGCTCGAGCTTGCGAGCGCTGCTGAGATCCATGCCGGGGAAAAATGCCAGCTCCGGCGCTTGATCGCCGCCGAGCAAATCCAAAGGGTGCAGCAAAAAACTCGGTTCGATGCCGGTCAACCGGCACAAATTCAGCGCGGTCTTCAAATAGAGCGACATGAGACGCGGCGACACGCGGCTCAAATAGAGCAAATAGCTGAGATGAAACGGAATTTTGCAAATCGGCATCGTCGTGACCGGAATTTCCAAAAGTGTTTCGCCGGAAGCGAGCTGCCAGCGATACGGCTTGAGCGGCCGCCAGCCGTCGCTGAATTTACCGAACAATTGCCGGCGTTGCTGCTTTTCCGCCGCGGTTAATTGGGCAGTGCGAAAATAATAGGCTCTCGCCAGCGGCCCGAGATAAGTCGGCAAAGTCGAAGCGTCGTAGAGATAGCCGTTCTCGGCAAGAACTTCGATGAGCGCCGGACTCCAACTGAAGCCGGGGCCGCGAAATCCCCTCGGCTTTTGGCCGGTGACTCGCGTGATCTCCGCTTCCGCCGCCAAAATTTCTTTCTCAATCCGGCTTTTTGAATAAAGTTGCAGCCACGGCTCGTGATGGAACGAATGATTTCCCACCTCGTGGCCCATTTCCGTGAGCAAACGCAAATACGCCGCGTTTTTTTCCAGCGCTGCATCCTGCCCCACGACGAAAAACGTGATCTTGAGATCGAGCCGGTCGAGCGCCGTCAAAACGTGCGGATTGAAAATGTCCAAATATGACGGAAAACTTTTCCAGCCGGCATCGCCGTGGGTTTTCATGTACGACCATTTGTTGTCAAGGTCGAGCGAGAGGCTCGCGAGCGGTTTGTGGTTATTCATGATTCTTATTTTGAAAAATTTTTCTCACGGAAGTAAGATGTTTCGGGGTTCAATTCCGTGAGCCGTTCCAATTTCGTGAGTGATTAGTTTTTTATTATTGGTCATTTGGTGGATTGCCCGCTCCTCAAGCTGCACCGTCTCGTTGACGTTCAGCGTGCCGTTCACGCTGTGCGCCGAGTTCACGATGTGCAGTCCCGGAATCGAAGTTTGCATGGACGGCAGATGCCGCGAGTAATTCAACGTCGACAGCGCAAACACCTGCCGCGCGCGCGACACGCGAAAACATGCCACGTCGCTGCGCTTGAAATGCGGATACATTTTTTCCAGCCCGGCTAAAAACTGCTCCTCGATTTCACGATCGGAGAGCGCAAACGCGGGATCATCCGGCGGCACGTACTTCGGCAGATACACCGGCGCGTGGCCGTCAAATTGCCGGCAATCGACCAACGCCGACATTTCGATGACCGCCGTAAATGGCAAGCCTTGATCCGTGATGTTGGTGACATAATAATCCGCCAAAGGCTTTTTCAGCAGCACCGAGGCGCAAATGATGCCGAGATATTGAATCTGATTCAGCCCGGCTTTTTCGCTCTCGGTCAGCGCCGGGCAAATGCGCGAAATAACCGGCGCGGGCACGGTCAACACCACGCGGTCGAAAATTTCTCTCTGGCCGTTTTCAAAGGCGACGCTGATTTGATTGTCAAAAAGCGGTTCGACGTTTTTTGCGATATGCGCCGTTTTGATAATCACGCCCTCGTTGGCCAGCACCTCGGCGAAGCGTTTGAGAATGCGGGCGTAGCCGCCGTGAACGTAACCGAACATTTCTTTCTTCAAGCCGGTGCGCCTGGCGGCGTACATTCGCGCAATCGTAGCCCAGATGAAAGCCGCCGAAGTTTTTCTGTAGGTCTCGCCTAATTTCGCCCGCAGCAGCGGCAGCCAGATTTTTTCAAAAGTGCGCCGGCCCGACCATCTTTTGAGCCAATCGCCAACCGGCACGCTTTCGAGCCTCTGCCAATCTTTCACTTTCGAAGCATAAAAAATCGTCGCGCCCAGCCGCAGCTTGTCCAGCAAATTGAGCGGCGGAAAGCGGAAAAACTCCAGCGTGTTCGACGCTGAATGATGTTGAGATCGTAGTCCAGCCCAACCGAGAACAACGGCAACAGCTCGTCGATCATCTCGCGGTGCTGCGAAGTCGAAATCACCAGGCTTTGCAGGCTGGGACATTGCTCGAGCTGTTTGATGACCGGAAAGAACTTGATGACTTCCGGCCTGGTGCCGAAAATCGCGGCGATTTTCAAAGGACGGTGCGTCGGGCGCGAGGCCGCTCTTTTTCTGATGGAGTCGACGCTGACGATTCCGAGCGGGCTCGCTGCTTTCGGCGAGCGCGTGGTGTGAACGGATAAATTTTCCATGCGACAATCTCAGTTTCCTTGAAACAATTCGATACCGGCGAACTCGGCTCGAGGGCGAGCCAATTGATTTTCCAGAACGGCCAGTTTAAATTTTCCCGTGGGGTCGCCATGAAAGGCGCGGGTATAAACCAGCCAGAAACGCGCGCTGCTCACACAATGGGGTTCGAGCGCTTGCAACACTTCTTTCAAATGTTGCGCCTGATGGCCGGCATCCGGCAGCGGATAAATGCGCCAGCCCTCGCCGAGATAATAGCGCAGCGGCTCCGTCATGTAACAAGCCATAACGAAGATCGGCGTTTGTTGATCGGTTTGCGTCTCCAGATAACTTGCCAGCGCTTTGGCATCATCGTTTTGATAAGCCGCTTCGAACCGGCGATTGTACAACGAGAACGCGAACAAGAGGCAAAAAAATGCCACGGCAAGTTTGGTTGACTTGCGCCCGAAGCTCGACGCGATGGCTCGGCCCAGCCATAGGAGCAGTAGAATTGAAGCCCAAAGGACGTATTGCAGCTTGAAACTGACGACGATGGTTTCGGCGAGCATGCCGCAGAGCAGCACCGGCAGCAGCAGCCAAACGGCTATGCGTTGCCACCACATTTTATTGTGCAATTCGCGCCGGCTGTTGAAAAAGAGCACGAGAACGCCACTGGCGATGATGATCAACCACGGCAGCGCGGCGAAGATAGCCTGGCTCGATGACATGCTGTGCAGCTCGCGAATCGAAGGGCCGACAGCATAGCCCGCCATGAAAGAGAAAAAGGTATAACCCAGCGTGACGAAATTAAACGGAATCCGCGACAGAATGGTGGTCGTTTGATAAGCGAAATCATCGAGCAACAGGCCAGTCGCGGGAAGGAGGCAAAGCGCCACGCTGCCGTGCGCCAACAGCGCGCGCTTCAAATCATGCCACCGGCGTTTTTGCGTGAGCAGAACGACAGCGTGGATCACCATCAAAATGACAAAGAAATAATGGGTGAAGATTCCCGCGATGCAGGCCAGCCCATAAGCCGTCCAATCGCGCCGCCGATTCGTTTGCAGCGCCCGGCCGAAGAAACCCACCGCCAATAACGCCGCCAAAAAGTAGAGGGGATACGCGCGCGCTTCTTGCGAATACCAAATGTGAAAAGGTGAAATCGCCAGCAGCAATGTAGCCCGCAAACGCGATTTCGTGTCGTCGAGCCACGGCGTGATTTTCCACAGGGAGAAAACCGCCAGGCTGCCCAAAAGCATCGAGAGCCAGCGCGCGGCCATGTCGTTGTTGAAAAGTTTCAGCCAGCCGTGCAGTAGAAGGTGATAAAGCGGAGGAAAGCCGTCGCTTTTGTGGATAATTTCGTGTACGCTGCTTTTCGCGATGTCAAGCTCGAGCAACTCGTCGGAAGACAAGCTTTGCTCCTGCAAGCCAAAAACCCGCAGGCCGATGGCAAGCAGTAAAATGATGGCGAGTTTTGCACGCGTTGTATTAACTTTTCTCCACACAACCAGCCTCGATGGAAATTTTAGGTATTGATGGGTTTTGTGTTTCGGCTGACCGGTCACTTTAAATGGTTGAATTGTCGAACATTTTGTGAGTAAAAAGTAACCGGTCAGTGACTCTCTAAATGCGCTCTTAGTTATTGCAACCGATTATTCCTTTTGCAATGGCTATGCCATGTTTCCGCTGTTTGCTCGGTCAATTCGGTTTTGCCTAAGTGCAAAATAATTATTGCAGGTTCCGGTGACGTAAAAGAGATTTGACTCGGCTTGCGCTGTAACGAATTATTGCGGCATTCGGATTGGACGCAACAAAATGGAGCAATTATAATCCTGAATTTTGCAACGACAAGGCCACGCCCGCAGGGGAACCGCAACGAAAAAAAACTACGAAATCGCAGCTTTCGTCAACTGCGTCTTAAACATAAAAGCGTAGCGCGGCAATAGCCGCAACCACAAGGCAGAACGATTATATGGCAGAATAATTTTTTAATCGTTCTGCCGAACCATTATCCTGCCTTTCAAAATCTTCGTGGGCATGATAGTTTTTTAAGCGTAATACTAGATTGGGTGAGTTCAGGTTTGTGAGTGAAATTGGCGCAAAAAAATGCGGATAGATGATCCCGGTCTGATCAAACTTATCGGTTGGGTTCATCTATCCGCTGAGAGGTTATCAAATTTTTTGGAAGGTAGGCACTGCTGGACTGAAGAAAATTTGTGTTTAAAAGCTTCATGCAAAGGTTCGTTCGTGCGACTTCTCTATTGTGTGGTGATTCATAATTTTTTGCCCCCGCACGAAGCGCTTGTGCCACAATTCCAGGCTCAAGATGCGCCACAGCAGCTCCGGTTGGTTCGTGATCCAGTTGCCCAGATTCTCGCGAACGAGCGGCCTGTTGAGGTAAGGATTTTCACTCTCTGCCAGCAGCGTGGTGATGATGCCCGTCGAGCGCTGCAGCCACTCTTGCAATGGGAAGGGATATCCCATTTTTTGGCGGCGCCAGGTGATTGCCGGCGGCAGCAAATCATCCATGGCCTGGCGCAGAATCCATTTCAGCCAGCCGTCGCGGATGAGAAATCCCACCGGCAATTGAAACGCAAACTCGACCAGTCGATAGTCCAACAACGGCGCGCGCACTTCCACCGGAATAGCGAGCGAGTTTTTGTCGTTGGAACGCAGCCAATACGGCATCTTGAACTGGGTCATGTTCAAATAAAGCTGCGCTTCGGTAGAATGGCCGTTCGGCGCCAGAGCGGCGAGATTGACCAGGCCATTGGCGAGCACGCTGCGGCTCAGGGACGGCGCGCCGTTCCATCGCGGTAAAAATTGCTGCATCGCTTTCGACACCAATTCGCGCGAAGACAGCTCGGAGAAGTTAGCGCACGACGTGATAATCCATTTGAAACCGCGTCGCCACTTCCCGCGCATCAGGCTCTTCGTTCCATTGCGTCTGCGGATACTAGACGGTGAAGCACGAAAGTTTGTTGGCATGCACGGAGCTGGCGAGTCCGGCAACTGATGATGAGTCCAACCCGCCGCTCAGCTCGATGCCGATGCCGACGTCGGCGCGCAGGCGAATTTTTACGGCGTCTTCCAAAATGTGGCGCAGCTCTTTTGCCACTTCCACGGGCGACGCCGACTTGAACTTGCCGTTGCGGTCCGGCTGCAATTCCCAAAATTTTGACGAGCCGATTTCGCCTTTGCTGTTGATTTTGAGCACGGAGCCGGCGGGAATGCTTTCGATGCCTTCGTAAAACGTGCTGTTGCTGAGATCGCGATAGCCGCCAACAAGATAATCAAACACCGCGCGCTCGTTAACGCGGATGGTGGTATCGGCCACTTTCAAGATTGCTTTGATTTCAGAGGCAAAATAAAAACCGGTGTGATCGCGATAAACGTAGACCGGCTTTTTGCCAAGGCGGTCGCGCGAAAGAATCAATTCGCGGCGACTAAAATCGTAAATCGCCACGGCCCACGTGCCGTTGAATTTGGCGAAACACGGCTCGCCCCAAAAACCGTACGCTTTGAACAGCACTTCGGTATCGCAATCGGTGTGAAAGACAATGCCTTCGGCTTCCAGTTCCGCTTTTACTTCCTTGTAATTGTAAATCAGCCCATTGAAAACGCCGCCAACTTTGCGGCTCGGATCGAAATAAGGCTGATGTCCGCCAACGGAAAGATCGAGAATGGCAAAGCGCCGGTGGCCGAGCACCAGGTCAAAATATTCATTGTTCAGCCCGCCGATCAACGGCTGCGCGTTGCGAATCTCGGGAACCGATTCCGCGCCAGCCGCAAGACGATGGGCGGCGGTTTTGGTGTTGATCAAAAAATACCCTTCGTCATCCGGACCGCGATGGCGAATCGAATCGGTCATGCGATGGATTTTCCCGGCCATTCCCTGGCGCGGCCCATCGAAAAGCAATGCTCCTGTTATCCCACACATTGGCGTTCACTCACGTTTATTGTTTGTTTGTCGGGAAATTCAATAACTTCCCAATGCGGACGAGTCTACGTTCGTAGCTAAACTGTTGCTTAGTTTTTAACCGCGAATACTCGCGGATTAACGCGAATTAAAAGATATTCGCGTCCATTCGCGTTTATTGGCGGTTCGAGGCTGAAATTCACCAGGCTTTTGCGGCTCTGCAATCTCTCAAAATGCCGGACGCGGAATGCGTTTTTGCATCGCGGCTTTGAGCCGTTGTGCAAAAACCAGCGGGAAGAAAACGGCATCTTCCACGAAGTAGCGTTTCCAATAACGGCTGGGATTTTCGATGATCCGGTACAGCCATTCCAAGCCGGGGCGTTGCATCCAGCGCGGCGCGCGCACGGTCAGGCCGGCGACGTATTCAAACGAAGCGCCGATGCCGACGCTCACCGGCACTTGCAGCTTGTGCCTGTGCCGGGCTATCCACTTCTCTTGTTTGGGCGCGCCCAATCCCACAAAAAGAATATTGGGGCGTGCGGCGCGAATCGAGGCTTCGATCTTTTGATTTTCGCCGAACGAATTGAAAAAATCGAAGGGCGGCGAGTAGACGCCAACCACTTTCAGGCGAGGATGGCGTCGTGTTAATTTCCGTGCAGCTTCCACGGCCACGCCCGGCGCGGCGCCGAGAAAAAAGACACGATAACCGCGTTCCGCCGCGCATGCACACAAGGCTTCAAAGAGATCCGTTCCATTCACGCGCTCGACCAGCGGCGTTCCCAAAAATTTCGCCGCCCACAAGAGCGGCACACCGTCCGGCACGGATAGATCGGCATTTTCATAAATAGCTTTGAATTCTTTGTCCTTGCGCGCCTTGATCAAATGATCCACGTTGGGCGTAATGACGATACGGGGCTTGCCCTCGGCAATGAATTTTTCCACACGTGCAATTGTTTCGGCCATGCCGACGCGATCCACTTTGATGCCGAGGATGTTTACTTTCATGGTAGCACTCCAACCCGATTTTATTTGCTGTTGCTTGCATTCGCCTAAGTTGCACTTGACTTAAACCGAAACGTTGGTTATATTAGAACCAAAGTCGGGCAAGGAGGGAATTTTGAAAAAAGCCACTATAATTGATAAATATGGCAACCAGATTTACATAACCGAAGAACGCTGGCTGCACGTCATCGCCGGACATCCTGAAATGCGGAATAATTTTGAATATCTACTCAAAACTATACGTGTTGGCAAACGTAGACAAGACCGCGAGGATTCGGCAAAATTTCTTTACACCAAAAAATTCCAACATCTTCCACCTGCAACCGTGATTATGGTAGCTGTCAAATTTGATTTTACCGACTTGGCAGGTCGAAGTATACCCAACAATTTCGTTCTCTCAGCTTATTATCGACACGTCAAATGAAACCGGAAAAGATATCATTTTCTTACGATTCGGAAGCCGATATTTTGTATGTCGCCTTTGGCGCCGCCCGTCCCGGTGTCGGCCTTTTGATCAACGATAATTTGCTCTTGCGCGTTGATGAGAAGATGAAGGCGCTTGTCGGCCTGTCTATTTTTGATTACCAGCAAACCATGAAAAAAGAGCGCCTCGAGCTTTACGGCTTGAAAGAAATGAGCACCAAAGCCAAAAACTTTGCTCTTTTGCTTTTGCAAACCCCCCCGCTCAATTGTTTCTTCCTTTTTGAGAAAAATGGCCGAAACAAATTGTATGTCAAGCCCACGCTCAACGACCTCAGAGTAGAAACTTTGTTGATGGCGGCTTAAATCGCTTTTTTATTGATTGTGACGAGTTTCAACCTCGCGTCGACGCTGGAATCGCCAGCGTCTCACCGAACATTCTCGCCGTCGCCGGAAACCAGCGCTTCCACGGCATGACCAGTTGCCGCAGCCGCGACAATTGATCGTCGCGCAGAAATTTGATGAATGCCGCATCGTTGAGGCGTCGCTCCCGGCGCACGCGCGCGAGCAAATAGCCCAATCCGATCGACAGACCGATAATACCAAACGGTTTTTCGGTCATGCGATAAAAACAACGCGCGATAACGAAGAGCGGATGCGAGCCGTAATAATGCTCGCCCATCCCCGTTTTCATTTTCCCCCACACGAGGCCTTTTGCTGCGCCCATCTGCCGCAGATGAATCACTTTCAATTCGGGAGAATTCGCCGTTTCCCAGCCGCGCATGCGGGCGCGATAAACATCGATCGTGTCCCATCCGAGGTGCGGCTCCAAGCCGCCAATTTCTTCCAGGCAGGTGCGTCGATACAGCTTGATGGGGCCGACGACGAAATTCGGCGCGACTTTTTCCCGCATCAGCTTGCCGGAGGGTTGCTGCAAATACGTCGTGCCGCTCGCCATGCCCAGGCGAGGTCTTTGGGCAAATTCCCGCAACAACGTCACGAAGTAATCGGCCTCAAATTCCAAATCGCCGTCCATTTTGCAAATAAAATCAGGCATCTTGTTTTCAAGATTCGCGAGGCCTTCGTTGAACGCTTCGACGACGCCCTGGCCCGGCTGCCGAAAGCCGCGATCTTGCCGGCGAATGACTTTGATCCACGTATGGTTGGCCGCCGCCTCTTCGGCGATTTGCGCGGTCTGGTCGGTTGATCCATCATCAACGATCACCCATTCCTCCGGCCGGCGCTGCTGCCGCACGACGGATTGAATCGTGCGCGATATGTATTTTGCTTCGTTGCGTACCGGCGAAATAATCGCATAAGTGCCAAGCATGATTTTCTCCTTTTCAAATGAAAGCGCATGCAAATTGAATCTGAATGTTTTCGGTGAATAACTTTGTCCGCTGCGTCAACGCCCGCACCGCCTCCACGGGCTGATAGAGAAAATTCATGGCAAAGGGATTCTGATCTTCTTCGCGGGAAGCTTCGCGCAAAATGTACTGCAGCAGTTGGCGTGTGTTGGCCTCGAGATTGTGATAAATTTCGAGGTGCCGGCGGCCGGCGGCTGCCAGTTTTTGCCGGAGCTGCTCGTCCGCAATCAGCCGGCAGATGGCCTGCGCCAGCGCTTCCGCATCCGCCGGCGGCGTCAACAAACCGGTTTGCTCGTGCTTGACCAGCTCCGGAATGCCGGAGATGCCGGTCGAGATCACCGGCACCTGCATCGCCATGGCTTCCATCAACGTGGTTGGAATGCCGTCGCGGTCGCCGGAATAATCGAGCACGCAGGGCATCGCGAAAACGTCGGCGCGCTGCAAATATTTTTTGATTTCGGTTTGCGTGCCCAGCAGGCCAACGCGCTCTTCCAGCTTGCTCGCGCTGATTGCCGTTTGCAAAGCCGCTCTTTCCGGGCCTTCGCCAATGATCCAGCAACGGAAATTGACGCCGCGCTGCGCCAGCAATTCGCAAGCGCGGACGAGATGAATAAAACCCTTTTTCGGCACCAGCCGGCCAATCGCCAAAATCAGCGGCGCTTCCTCGTTCGACTCCGGCGACCGCTTGGGGCGAAAATGCGCCAGATCGACGGCAACGCGATGCACGCGGACGCGCGCGGCGTGCTCCGGTGAAATGGTCTCGGCGAGGTAATCACGATTGTACTCTGAGATCGTGAGCGGCAGCCGCGCCTTTTCGATTTTGCGGTCGAGCATGAGCGGGTCGGCATAAATATCCTGCGCATGGCACGTGAATCCGAAGGGAATGCCGCTCAACTCGCTGGCCGCCATGGCGACGCTCGACGGGCCGTTGGCAAAGTGCGCGTGAATGTAGTCAACGCCGCGCTGCGCGCAGAGATGCGCGAGGCAGGCGCCTTCGAGAAAATGCAGCACGAAGCGTTTTATCCCGCTGAAATTGCGCGGCGCTTGCTGCACGTACAGCTTGAGCGTGCCGAAGAACTGCTTGGGCCGCCGCGCGGCAAATTTCAAAATTCCGTAAATGAATTTTACCGGAGACGGCGGCCACAGATACGTGGTTTCTTGCGGCAAATGTTGCGCGTCAGGCGGCAGCGGCTCCGGCAGCGGGCGATGGATGGAGAAGCATAATACTTCCGCACCCTGCCGGCGCAGCTCGTTGACCTCCCGAAACACAAAGGTCTCGGATAATTTCGGGAAGCGCGTCGCAATATAAGCAATTCGAATCATCGCGTTATTTTCCTCGTGACTGCTCACCTTCCAGACGTTTTTTGCGAGAGTGATCGTGGTTTTGCACTGCGAGATTGCTCGAAATTACGAAACGTCCGGATGGTTACCAGAATAGCTTTCCTCATCAACTCATTGTTATAGGCATCGGTTTGAGCAATCACAATGCCAGAAAATAGGCGGGAACGGCGTTCGCCGCTATTGCTGGTGATATATTGATTTATGCGGAGGCCCTTTGGTAGGAAAAAGATCGAAAAAAATTTGAGATCAAAAGACGTAACGTTTCATTCCAGTTGATTTGATCCCTTTGGAATGAAGCGTAACAAAGCCGGGCATGATTTGCAGCGGTATGAAGATTCACGCCCTCATTTGAGTGCGGATCAGTTTACAGTGCGGAGTGCAATGCTTCAGCATTGCGAAACTAAAGTTTCGCACTCCGGCCGAGGTTTTTCTCCAAACTCACTTCATTTCGAGGCCTCTTCCACCATCTCGCGCGTGATGACGATTCTACCCTCCTGGCAGAACTTGCACTTGAAAACCGAGCGTTCCGGAATTTCACGCGGTTTTGAGGGGGTGGCGCTGCGCGTCACGACGACCGGTTTGACGATTTTTTCTATATCGATATCGTTGACGTGCTCACCGGCGCCGTTGCAGCGCACTTTGATCGTTTGGGCTTTGGCCATAAATTTTTCTCTTGGTTGTTTTAGAAACTTGAAAGGTAACTATTCAGCAACCGTCCGGACGCTGCTTGATTTGAACAAGCTTGCTGTTTGCGACAACCTGCATTCTCGCACAAAAGCGTCCGGACGGTGAACAGTTGCCTTAAAAGGAGTGAAGGCATGTTTCAAGCTAAACGTAATTTTACAAAACAATAATCAGATTTACAAGCAAAAGATTGGCAATAAATTCAATTTTCTGCATGGCCTAAAATTGCCGGTAGAATAATATGGATAACTCAAACCACCGAATCGTTGTTCTTCGCCAAACCGCCCGGAAAACTTACCGGCAAAACGAGGAACTCTTGCCCATGAAATGGGCAACTCATCTGGTGTGCTTTTGAGGGGTTCCCAACAAGATGCCATGAGGTTATTATGAAATCATCAAAATCTTTCTTCAAATTTGTTGCGCTCTTAATAGCGCTGCAGCAGAGCGTGATATATGCTTTCGCGCAGCCCTCCACACCGCGAGACAGCACGTGGATCACGAACGGCCCGGTTCATGCCGTGGCTTATTCAAAGGGATTGACCTATATCGGCGGTGACTTCACGTACGTCGGGCCGAACACCGGTTATGGCGCCGCATTGAGCACCACCACCGGCGCGCCGGATTTAAAATTTCCCAAAGTAAACGGGCCAATCGATGTGGTAACCGCTGACGGCGCTGATGGTTGGTACATTGGCGGCAGATTTACCAAAGTCGGTGATTTCACGCGAAACTGGATCGCCCACATCAAAGCTGATGGCACGGTTGATCCCAACTGGGATCCCAACCCCGCTGGAGCCCTCTTATTTCATTCCATTCCTGTTTACGCCATTATTGTAAGTGACTCGACGGTTTATGTCGGCGGCAGTTTTACAAGTATTGGCGGACAACAACGACGCGGTCTCGCGGCGTTAAATGCCACGACAGGCCAGGCAACCGCCTGGAATCCTAATGCATCAGGTCCTGTCCGCACGTTGGCGATCAAAGGCGCAACGATGTATGTGGGAGGTGCCTTTAGATCGATAGGTGGACAAAGCAGAGGATATCTTGCCGCCATCGACATAGCAACGGGAAATGTAACCTCCTGGAGCCCAGTGGTTAATCTCTCAGTCAATACCATTGTTGTCAGTGATACTTTAGTGTTTGTTGGTGGATTTTTTACCAGCGCCGGAGGGCAAGCGAGAAACCGTCTCGCGGCATTTGGTATAACTTCCGGTCGAGTCACGATTTGGAACCCTGGTGCCGTCGGTGCTGTTTACGCTCTTGCAGCAAAAGGATCCACGCTCTATGTCGGCGGTAATTTTCAGAAAATCGGTGGCTTGCCAAGACTCTATATCGCTGCACTTTCAATTTATTCGAACACACCACTGAACTGGAGTTCTAACGCAAACGGCGAAGTTCGTGCAATTCATTTGAATGGATCAACGATATATGTCGGCGGCGATTTTACCCAAATTGGTGGACAATCCAGATATCGGATTGCTGCCCTGGAAGAAACAACTGGCCAGGCCAGGGCTTGGATTTCGCATGCGTTGGCGTTAGTTCGTGGATTAGCGACTAACAGCAACGGTTCGGTAGTCTATGCGGGTGGAGATTTCAGAAGCATTGGTGGGCAAGCGAGAAATCGGCTCGCCGCATTAAATGCCTCAACTGGTATTGTGACCACATGGAATCCTAATTCAATCAATGGAAGTGTTTATGCCATTGCGGTAAGCGGTACCAGTGTTTACATTGGCGGTGCATTTACTGCGGTTGGAAATAGCGTAAGAAATCGCGTCGCCGCCATAAACGCCGCAACCGGCGCCGTTACAGCATGGAATCCCAATGCCAATGGTAATGTACATGCCATCACGATCGACAACTCCATCGTGTATGTGGGGGGAAAATTTACCACGATAGGCGGCCAAACCAGAAACCTTTTAGCCGCTCTTGATATCAACACCGGCCTGGCAACCGGTTGGAATCCCAATATCGGCGTCGGCGGTGTGTACACCATTTTAGCGAATGGCGCCACCATCTATGCCGGCGGAGATTTCTACAGTGTCGGCGCTCAAGCAAGAGAAGCACTCGCAGCCATAGATGCCAACACCGGACAAGCTACGGCATGGAACCCTAATCTGAATGCCTTCAGTGTTGTTTATACTATGGCGTTGGACGGCTCGACGCTGTACATCGGCGGCAATTTTAACACCGTTAAAGGACAAGCCCGCAACCGCTTGGCCGCGGTTGACCTCGCCACTGCGAATCCAATCGCGTGGAATCCGAATGCCAATGGAACGGTGCGGGCGTTGGCGCTGAGTGGGGCAAATATTTACGTCGGTGGCGCTTTTACGAGCCTTGGCGCACAAACGAGAAATTATCTGGCGGCGATCAATAAGGCCACGGGAATGCCAACCGACTGGAATCCCAATCCAAACAACTACGGCGCCGGTCAAGGCCTCATCGCTGTGGGGTCGGCGATTTTAGTAGGAGGCGCCTTCACCACAATGGGAGGAAACAGGCAAGATTATTTTGCGCAGTTTGGCAATATCGTGGTAACCAATAACCCTCCGAATGCGCCAAGCGCCATCAATCAATACAAGTCGGATGCTACGACCGTCATTTTCGAGGGCGGAACAAACAATGAGAAAAAAGTCGTTTTCAAAGCTACTGTCTCCGATCCGGATGATGATCAAGTCAAACTCCAAATCGAGCTGCGAAAGACCACCGAAGCCTTCACCGGCACACCGAACTTAGAAAGCAGCTTGGTCAACAGCGGAGTTCCGGCGACCATCGCCGCGGAGAATCTCATCCCTGCCGATTATAAGTGGCGTTTTCGGACAATGGATGCCAGAGGGCTGGCCAGCACCTGGGCGGAATTTGGGACGCCAAGCAATACCGACTTTATCGTTAATATCGAAACCGGGATCGCTTCCAATGGAGAAACTTCGCTGCCGGCAAGTTATCGGCTTCTGCAAAATCACCCCAATCCTTTCAATGCCGGAACGTTGATCAAATATGAAATTCCCCAAGCCGGCTCGGTGTCGGTGAAAATTTACAACCTCGCCGGCCAGGAAATTTTGGAGATCGTGAATGCCGTGCATCAACCGGGGCGCTATCAAATCAACTGGAATGGGCGGGATGGCCAAGACCAAATGGCGCCGAGTGGAGTTTATGTTTACAAGCTGCTGGTGAATGGGTTTGAAGAGACCAGGAAGATGACATTTATGAAATAGGGTCCGAAGTCCGAGGTCAAATGTCCGAAGTCTCATAGCGAGGTCATTTGACCTGAACGGAAATAATGCGTGAGACATAAAACGTGATTCATAAACACGTAATGGCTGATGGTTTTCGTTTTACATATAGAGACGCCGTTTGCTCGTTAAAATAGAACAGGCGGCGTTTTTTTTGAAATCTCTTTTTGCACAAAGCCGCACTTATTGGTCGAGGTGCGTTTTTTGGAGGCGCGCCAACCCAGTAAGCAATAAATTCAATTTTCCGTGTTTTTGATGGCGCTGCAGCAGAGCGTGATTCATGCTTTCGCGCAGCCCTTCACACCGCGAGACAGCATAAGGATAACGAACGGCAATGTTAATGTCGTGGCTTATTCAAAGGGATTAACCTGCATTGGCAATCGGCATATGCCATGCCGTAGCTGAATTGCCGATGCGCAGGTTGTTGACTTGCAGTGTGTCAATGCTGTGCGCTTGGCTGATCGCGTTGCTGCCGTGCGCGAAGCCGAGCTGAGCATCGGCTCTGGCGGCAAACAGAATGACGAAAACAGCGATGTATTTTTTCATATCAATCCAGTTTTTTAAGTGTCAACCAGCAACGAGTAACGTACAAGTTACCCGTAGCGGACACACGTTTGAACATGAGCCTAACCCATATACCCTTTCCAGCAACACGGGTCAAGGTATAATATCCCGAAAATGCGAACGTTGCGACTTGGCCGGCAGTTACGAACGTTTGTCTGGCTGTCTTGGGATTGTCAGGATTGCTACCGTTGACGCCAAAACCGACATCGAAAACTGTGTTGTTTGCCGATGAGGCCATAACGCATGACATGCCAAGCTCATAGCGGTTGGTTCTGGCATAAAGCGTATCGGGGTCAATCACCCGAAGCGAATCTTTGCCGTATTCAACTGTTTGTATCGAACGCGGCTGGTTCGTCCACTTCTCAAATTTCTGCCAATTACCGGTCGCCGTAACCGTATCAGCAGTATAGATGATTGAGCCATATTGCAAATCTGTCGATCTTCTGATCTGTCCGAACTCAAACCATTTTTTTGCGCCGCTCGAATCCGGCGCGACGCATATCCATCCCGCTGGCCCGCCGACCGAATCGGCAAGGGACATATTGGTTCTCCAAACAATATCGCCAACTGCCCACATCCCCTTAGTTGGCACGGTATTGGCGTAATGCACGCGGGCGTTGCCTTGTACAGCGAATTTGTAAGGAATATTGGCTGGATAGGTTAAAATGCCCAGCGCCGGACTTAAAATGAAGGTATTGTCGCTTTCAATAAAATTGACAACTGCCGACGATGTATCAGGATCGGATAATTCTATAGCATACCGGCCAGGATTAGTTGTGCTACGAAAAGTATTTCCACGAACAATGAAATCACGAGCGACTTTATTGGCGCGAATGGCGCTGACATTTGAATCTGCCGAAATGTTGACATTCTGAAAAACGTTGTTGGTAATATAAAAGCCTTTAATGTTATCAGCATTGATAAATCCTTGCTGTGTATTGGTAATGACATTTCCAGTTACCGTTATATCTTCGTTATGTTGTGTGCTGGTGGAAAGCGCCGCAATGCCAATGCGTGAGTTATTGATTCGATTGTTGACGATTTGTACGGCGCGTGCCGAAGTGCGATAATAGGCTTCATCCGTATCGATGGCACGGAGCCTTATGCCAAAGGCAAGTTTAGAGAAATTGACGATATTGTTGGCAATGATCACGCTATCACAAGCGCCAAGCTGAATGCCGCCGGCAAAACTGGAATCATTAGCGGTAGCTAATGAGGTTATTTGGCCGTCAATAATGGTGTTGCCGGAAACCGTAACATTAACCGAGGGGAAACCGTCCAATGTCGGAGCGCGATCAATTTTAATTCCGGCAATCATTTTACCCCCGGAATGCCCGCGTATATTATTACCGACAACAGAAATACCGTTACCGCCCAAGATGGCAATGCCACGTGAAACTTGGGCGCTACTACCGCCCTCAACCGTATTACCGGTAACAGTAATATTACGATTAGGCAATTGTTGCCCTGCAAAGGCTGAATCGCCAGGACTTCCATCAGCCTGCGGTCTTTGGTAGCTAACGACAGCTATTTTATCATCACCGGCGTTCTTTACGGTATTTCCCATGATCACGACATTTTCAGAGAAGAACGTTCTGGCGTTGGTGATGCCGGTTTTGTTATCGCCATTGACGACATGTATGCCGTCCCGTCTCACGCCGTCGATCACGTTGAACGCGATTCTGGCATTCTTTATCGAGATAAGCTGCATCCCCATGCCAGGGGAGTTGAGTATTTTGTTATTGTAAATATCGAGTGTATCAACTTCGTGGATGAAGAATGCCGAGGTATTATTCAGGCTGGCCGTTGGGACGGGACGATAGCGCAACGTGAAGCCGGAAATTTTGATGTTCTTCAGAAGCGGCCCAGCCTTGAAAATATAGCCAAGCGTATCCGCACCGGCGCTGCTGACGATGCAGGTATTGTTGCCGATTAGCTCAACGTTGCTCACCAGGTCAATTTTTTCACTGATTTTATAAACTCCTGGCGCAAACGAAACCACATTACGCCCAACGCCACTTGAGATAGCTGATTCAATGGCTGTCAAGCTTTGTGTTGATGAGTCGGCTACTGCGCCCCACCATTCGGGATAAACGGCATCGACACTTCCTTCTTGAAATTTTACAGACCCGGCGCCGATGAACCGCCTTTGCCTGCCGCCACCATCGAACCCGCTGCCGCTGGCGAACGTCAACGTCGCGGTGTCTGAAATGCTGAATCGTCCCTTTCCCGCCATTACAATGCTCGCATTTTTCGGGATGGTTTGATTCGACGTAATATTCAGCGTTCCATAGTTGATCAGTTTTAACGAATCGTCACGCGACGAAAACGTTATTGTCGTAGCAGGATAGTCGTGCGGGATGATCAAGACGAAATTTGAATCAAGCGCTTTTGTGTGTGCGTTTGCAAGGCTCGTTTCATCGTGCGCGCTAAGGCCACGATCGACAAAAAGGTTGTGCAGATAAGTGAGCTTGCTGCCAGGCCGCGCTTTCAGCGAGTCATGATTGACCGATATGTTTGCCTCGTTGTCCGGCGATGCGGACACGTTGAAGGTCGTGGAGAAATCGAGCGTGTCCTTCGGGGTGCTGCCGACCGTAATGTCATTTCTCTGCACGATCAATCCCGCCGCGCTCATGCTGCCCAGCGGCTGCGGGGAGTCGGAGGTGTATGTCCAGCCGCTTGAGTAGGGAATGTTGACGGGGACGCCGCCGGGGGTATTGAACTCAGGAGGTTCCATATATATCGTGCTGCCCTGCGGGACTTTAAAAGACACTACACCTGAAGCGTTGGACAAATAAGTAACCGGACCAAGACTTATATTACGACCATTTTTTACGACTCTGGTGACTATGACTCTTACCCCTTCAAGCGGAGTGCCGTCATTTTTATAAAACGTCCTTGAGATGGTGCATGTCCCTTCGCTGATTGCCTGTGCATTGGAACTGCCAACAATACAGGCAAGGGTGGCAAACAAGAGTGTTTTCAGAAAAACATTGTTTTTCATGATAAAACTCCTTTCGTTTGACTAATTTTAAGGAGAGGTGTTTTAGAGAGTTTTGGGATAATCTCGACAGAGAATCAAATCACAGCCGGTTCGCGGTGGCTCGGCGTCCCTCCCAAAATCAAAAGCAGGCGTGCGAGGAGAAGTTTGGAGAGTAACGTCTCAAGGGCGTCGAGTCCCAATTCCGACATCCTCTTCAAAACATTCGGTAGAAACCTAAAATTTCGTTACGAAATATAAACAAATCTTTCGGCAAAGTCAAGCGTTTTGGTCGCAAAAATGTATTCCCTCATTGGTGGACTACATTCCATGTCATGCAGGAGGCATCTTTTTTGTTGTCAAGTACAATGCTGGATTGAAAAAGGATTCCTCCTGAATGACACTTTTCCGTCCGTAACTGAGGCCTTACAAAACGCCGCCGCGCCCGGCGTTGTTACGCCGGTGAAATACTTTTCGACTTCGCTAAAATTCGCTTACGTAATTCTGCGCCTTTGTTCGTATATACTATTCGGTTTTATTCAAAATGAATGCGCACGCCGCCGCAGCACCAAGAATAGGAATTTGGTTGCAGCGGTTTGGGATACTAATTTTCTCTTGCTCTTACTCATACTCTTACTCATACTCGTACTCATACTCATACTCGCTATGCGATATCTTTAAAAGCGAGTATGAGTAAGAGCAGGAGTAAAAGTAGGAGTAGGAGTAAGCATGGGAGTCAGCACGAGCAGATAGAACTATGTGGCAACGTGGACTAAGGATAGGTCGCCCTCCCCGAAAACAACTTTGCTTGCGTGAATCATGCCATAACGCCGGCGCCGTTTTTTTCCGCCGCCTCGGCTTTGCCGCCGGCGTCGGGGTTTGCGCCTTGTCCCTGGCGCTGGCGTTGCCCCGTCCGGCTCGCGCTCAGGCCCCAACAAGCAGCAGTGGCAGCAGCAGTAGCACGCTTGGCCTTCCTGCTCCTGCTAGTGCTGGTGCTAGTGCCTCAGCCTCCCCTATTTCCTACGAAGATCGCCTGCGTTTTTATCTCGACGTCAAAACCAAGAATTTTCTCGTCGAAATGACAGATAAGGAGATGATCCTGCTGCAAACGATCGCGAATGTCACTGCCGAAATCAAGCAGCGCGGGTTGGAAGGTTTGGCGCAGGACGAGGCCGGATTCGATTTGCTCTACAAAAAAACGCAGACGCTGACGGAAAGCTACACGGCAGAGATGGAGGCAATTCTGGCGGTGATCGACGAAATCTCGGCGCTGTCGCGGACGCTGGAGCGCGAGCGCCGCTACGATTTGGTGGAAAAATTTCAGGATTTGAAGGGGCGTTTGGTGGCGGCGCTGGACGACCGCGGCTTGTACAAAAAAGCGCCGGCCACGAAGAATCATATTAATGGCTTGATCAAAGAGTACGACGTCGAGGTCGACTCGCTGCTGCGCATTTACAACCGTCTCGAAAAGTTTCAGCGGGTGGCGGCGGCCAAAGGCGATTCGGCGGTTCTGCCGCTGGTGGAAAAGCAGAAAGCCAGGATTTTGGGGATGGTGGCGGATTTGAAAAGCGACTCATCGACGACGCCCGATCTTGCCGGCTCCTTTCTGCAGGAAACCGAACGCATTGCCACGCTGCTGGGCGAGCTGGACAAGCTCGAGAAGACGTCGGCCGGCACCCTCGACACCGCGCTCGAGATCGAGACGGTGCGGCGAAATATGATCGCGCAGCTCGACATGCGGCTGCAGAAACTCCTGGGCTTCGAGGATTATAGCAAGCCGACGCTCGAGGAGATGTTTCAACTTTGGCGCGGGTCGCGTTTGGCGGATTATGAGACGCGCGCAGCGGAATACGCGGTGATGAAAAAGAGTCTGCTTGAAACCGGCAATGCCAAAGAGCGGGCACGCCTGTTGGAGCGCGATTTGACCGACGCGCTGCTGAACTACGCGGCGGAGCGCTATGGCGTGGCTGAATTGCAGCTTAGCGCCGTGATGCTGGACTACGACCGTTACTTCACGAATTGGGATGCCGTGATGTTTTACCGCGCCGAGTCGTTTTATGCGCGCGCTTTCTATCCCACCGCTTATGAAAATTACGAGCTGCTGCTGCGCCGTTATCCCGAGTCCAAATTTATCGGCATGGCGCTGTTGCGGCTTTTGACCATCGCGCACACGCTCAAGTGGGAGCAGCCGTTCTTCTCTTATTACGAGCGAATCGACAGTGCCGCCCTCTCTAATGAAGAACAAAAAAGCAAAGGCGTCACCGCTCGCCTCGATTCCCGCATCGTCGAGCGCAGCCGCTATCTTGCCGGATATTATCTTTTGAATTTGGACAGGCATGCGGAGGCCGAGACGGCGCTGGTCATGATTCCGCCGGCGTCGCGCTATCATTTTGCCGCGCAATATCTCCGCGGCATCGTGCAGGCGAATCTCGGCAATCTGGCCGGCGCGCTGCAGCACTTTCAATATCTCGCGGCAAGCGAAGGCCCGGTCACGGGCTTGACGCTGACCGACCCGACCACGACGCTGATCCGCAACAACGCGCTCATGCGGCTCGGGTTCATTTATTATCAGCGCGGCGAGCTGGAGAATGCCGTCCGTTATTTTGAAAAGGTTTCGCGCGGCGCGGAAAATTACGACCAAACGCTCATCGGCTTGTCGTGGACGTATTTGAAAAAGGGCGACTTGGAAAAAACCATCACGGCTACCGGCACGGTGTTGGGCAATTATCTCTCCTCGAATTATCAGTACGAAGCGTTGGTACTCTCGGCACATTGCCGGCGCCTGATGGAGCAGCCGGACAAGGCTTTGGATAATTTGCGCTACGTCGCGCACGCGCACGGCATGCTGGAGCTGTCCAAGGAGTACAATGTGGAGCGCGAGCAGATTCTCGCCCAGCTCGGCGAAGTGGAGCGCATGGAAAAAACGGCGTTGGAGCATCAGGATAAACAACTCTACGGCATCATCTCCGAAGTCCGGCAGTCGTTGATGGGCATGCTCTACAGCTTCGGCTATCGCAGCAATACCGGCGAACTGCTCGTCGACGCCTTTTCCGAGGAGCGGCAGAACATTTATCGGCAATTGCAGCAGTTGGATCGTTTGGTAGCGGAAGCAAGACAATCCGGCTTGATCGAAGTGGAACGCGATGCCATCGAGCGGCGCAACCGCCTGGTGCGGGTCTTGGAGACGTATCAGGCGGACCGCTCGATCCGCAACGTCAATTATTTCGTCGACTATCCGCTGGCCACGAAAGAAAGCGGCGCAGCGTATCGCCGGCAAATCGTGCTCGATTTGTTCAAAGAGATGGATGCGGAGCGCGAGCGCTTGCAGCAAAATCTCAAGACCGCCGACCGGCTGATCTCAGAACCTTCCGCCAAGCGGGGCGTCAATATCGAGCTCGATCTGAAAGCGGTGCAAAGCGATTTTGCAAATCTCAAATATCGCATGGATCGTTTTCAAACCTGGCTTTCCAGCTACAGCGTCGATGCCGTGACGACGGACATCGATCATTGGGCGGATTTGTCCGGCTTCGGCATGAGCGATATTGCGTTTCAGGAGATCAACCGGCGCGAGCACAGAATCGATCTCTATTCACAGAATATCTCTTCCATCGACAACATTTTGCGCGACCGCAAAACTTCTCTCGAGCAGTTGCTGCGGGATTTCGACCGCGAGATGCGCAAGATCGAAGAAGAATTGCTCAACGAGCAGGTGCGGCTCGATCGATTGGAGCACGACACGTATTTTCGCAATTCTTATTTCGACACTTCCGAATCGGAAGTTCTCGACGCCTCGAAGCCGCCGGCGGCGATGCCGGTGTCGAACGAAACGCCGGTGCCGGATCCATTTTAACCGCGGATTTTATGGACGGACGCGGACAAAGAATGCAACGTGAACTCCGATGAAATTCGTGCTGCTTTCGGAATGACATGAAAAGAAAGTGATTGAATGCGACGACCTCACCACAATTTCTCCATAGGCGCAGCTTGGCGACACCACAAGGGGGCCTTGACTGGCGCGCTTTGCCGAATCGGCCGAAGCCATGCTCCTACGGGCGTCTGCCTACGGACGTCCGCCTTGCACATTTCGGTCTTCGCTTTGTTGGCGTGTGCCGGGGTGATCTCAGCGCCGGTTTGGCTTATGACGCCGCAACTGTTGTGGGCGCAGACCGGCACTAACCCCTCCACAGCGCCGGCGGAGAAAGTGCAAGCCGGTTCCACCATGCCGACGGCGAAGGCGGGAAAGGACACGGTGTTGCGCGTTTACAGTATTGAAGATCTGCTCGCGTATAAAGATTTTTACGAGCGCGAACGGTTCCGCCTCGATAGCGAGCGGTTGTATTTGCGCAACAAGGGCATCCGCGATATGGAGAGCTTTCTGGCCAGCCATCCGAAGAGCAAAATTCTCGACAAGGTTATCGTCCGGCTTGCCGAGCTGCACTATGAAGGCTCTCTCGAAAAATATAACCAGGACCAGGAGCAATATTCCAATAATCTTTCCGCGCACGAAAAGGGTCTGTTGACCGAAGCGCCGGCCGAGCCGCGCAAGGATTTCTCGCGCTCGCTGGAGCTTTATCAGCGCATTATCGACGAATTTCCGCAAAGCAAGCTGGTTGACGACGCTTCTTATAATAAGGCGTTTTTGCTGGAGGATTTGGGCAAAGGCGAAGAGGCGGTCGCTATGTACGAAAAGTTCGTGCAGGATTTTCCGGAGAGCCGCTACGTGCCCGATGCGCTTTTCCGCGTCGCCGAGTATTATTTCAATCCGCCCTTGCATCAAATCGAGCGCGCCATCGAGATTTACAACCGCATTTTGAGCTATAACGACAGCCCCAAGTATGACGAAGCACTGTACCGCCTCGGCTGGAGCTACTACAAGCTGAACGATTATGCGAAGGCAATCTCGTGCTTCACCATGCTGGCGGACGACGTCAAGCGCTCGCAACGCCTCGACCCGAAAAACCGGATCACCAATCCAAGTTTGGCCGAGGAGTCGATCGAGTACATCGGCATCGCTTTTCTCGATTACAAAGGCGCCACGGCTGCCGCCAAGTATCTCAACCGCGTCGGCGGCCGGCAATACGGCATCGACATTTTGCGCAAGATCGGCGACGCCTACATGAACGTGAAGGAGGAATACAACAAAGCCGTCGAGTCGTATCGCATTTTGTTGCGCATGTATCCTTATGCGGCGGAAGCGCCGGTGGTGCGCGCCAAAATCGCCGAAGCCTTTCGGGCGATGAGCGAAGAGCAGTTGGCTTACATTCAGCGCGACAGCTTGTTTCAGGATTATCGCGAAGGCACGGCGTGGTGGGCAAACAACACCAATGACGAGCTGCGCGTGAAGACACACCAGCTCGTCGAGCGCGGGTTGCGCGAAAATATCAACCTGTTGTTGAAGCGCGCCGATGAGAACGACGACGCCAATCTGTACGCGCAAGCCGTCAAAGACAGCCGCAAATATCTCGGCGCTTTCGCGAAAGATTCCGCCGCTTCGCAGATTCATTGGAACATGGCGTTGACGCTCGACGCCAAACTGGGCCAGCGCGACGAGGCCTACGACGAATACGTCAACTGCAGCAATTCGTATTGGAACAGCCGGTTCCAGAAAATGGCGGCGGAAAACGCCGTCGCGCTCGCGCAAGAGATCGCCGGCGTCGACTCGGCTTCCCGCCCGGCAGTGATGTCGCTGAATATCGGTGAGATGAAGGAAAGTCTACAAGACAGCACGACGGCCGATACCGGCAGCAAACTGCGCCGCGCTTTGCGCTTGGAACCCAAGCCCCTGACCGCGGGCGAGGCCAAGCTGGCCGCGGCTATCGACAATTACATCAAGCTCTTTCCGCACGAAGCGGAGACGGCGGAGCGTCTCGCTCAAGCCGGCGCCTTGTATTACAACAACAATGATTTTGCCGAATCGATCAAGTATTTCAAAACGCTGCTGAAGCATTTTCCCGAAAGCCCGTCGGCGGAATATGCGGAATATCTGCTGATGGAAAGTTATTTCGGCAAATTCGATTACAAAAGCTCTGAGCTGGTCGCCAAGCGCCTGAAACTTGGCAGCAAGAATGAAGATTACGTTCGCAAGGCCGAGCAGCGTCTAGCGGAATCGATTTTCTTGCAGGCCGAAGGTTTGGCGAACAAGGCCGAGCATTTGAAAGCGGCGGAAGAATATCGCCGCGTTTTTGAGGAAGTGCCCAATGCGGAATTTGCGGATCTGGCTTTGCACAATTCGGGACTGGAGTTCGACCAGGCGCGCGAGTATCGCCGGGCCGTCGAGACCTACGATATTTTGACGCAAACGTTCCCGAAGTCGCCGCACTATCTGCCGGCGCTGAACAACATGGCTTACGATTACGGCGCGTTGAATGATTTTCGCAACGCCGCGCTTACCTTCGAGCGCCTCGCCAACGAAGAGCCGGACAGCGTCAAAGCTGAGGTGAATCTGTACAACGCCAGCGTGTTTTACGTGCGCGCCGAAGAATGGGAGCGCGCGATTCGCGTCAACCGCTCGTTCGTCTCGCGCTATCCCAATTCCAAAGACGCGGCGGACATGTTTTACGAGATTGCCAATTTTCATCTGAAGCTCGAAGATCTCGACAACGCCAACGTCGTTTACGGCGAGTATGCCGAAAAATTTCCCGACTCGCCGCGCACGGTGGAGACCTTTTTTCGCCGCGGGGAATATTACGAAAAGAAGAACGACCCGAACCAGGCCAAGGTCGAATACGAAAAGGCGATTGGCAAGAGCAAGTCGTTCGAGTCGCGCCAAATCGACGCCAACGAATTTTTTGCGGCCGAGGCGCTCTTCCGGCTGACCGAGATCAAATATCGCGAATTTGCCGAGATTCGTTTCAAGCTGCCGCAGGCGCAAATGGAGGCAGCGAAAGAGCGCAAGAAAAACGCGCTGCTCGAGATCGTCGACAATTATACCAAGGTGGCAGCGTACGGCACGCTGCGGCTGTATGAATCCACCTACAAAATCGGCGCGACTTACGAAGAGTTCGCCTCGACCTGGGCCGAGCAGGAGATTCCGGAAGTCGATGCCGCCCGCCGCATCGTCGCCAAAAAAGAAATCAACCAGACTGCGGCGGAGCTTTACGAGCGCTCCTTGCTCGCCTACAAAAACGCAGCGAAAGCTTTGGCCAAGCTGGCGGATCTTTATCACAATCCAGCGGCGGAGGTGTACGCGACGGCGGACACGGCGCTATTCGATCCCGCCGGCCGAGTGGCGGCTGAAGATACCACGCTGCGCATCGCCCAGCGCTGGATCGACCGCAGCAGGCTCAAAATCTCCGAAGTGATTTATGACATGGCGGAGATCAACTACGCTTCGGTGGAACAGTTGCTGGAAGCGCCGGTGCCGGAGAACATGGACAAAATCACCGCGCTGGAATTTCACCACCAATTGCTCGGCAAGTTTATCAAATTGCTGATCGCGCAGATCGCGACGGCGCACCAGCGCAATTTGACCGAGGCCGATTCGCTGGGCCTGAACAATCATTGGGTGGAAAAATCGCGCCGGAAAATCATCACCACCGAGAACATTCTGGCAAACGAATATGCGGACTTGAGCTGGCGGGCGCTATCGCAATACAAAGCCGATATCAGCGATTATAAAGCCCACGTCAATTCCGGTGACGTTCGCGCGCTGGATTTGCGCGACGAGATGGGCAACCTGGTCGATTATTCACGGTCGTTTGCCAAGGCCACCGTGCAGGCGCATGGCGGGACTTTCGAGCGCGCCGCGGCGATCAAATTCACCGGCAGCGAGCTGGAAAAAACTGAAGAGGCGGCGTTCGCTTTTGCCTACCGGTTCGCGACGAGCATGGATTCTTTGGCGAAAATTGCGAAAGCCGAGCGCCAGGCCTTCGAGGCGCGAATCAAGCAAGGCCACACCGGCAACGGCGCGGCGAAAGACGACGATTTGCAGGATGCCGCCGTGGCGTTTGAAGACAATTACTATTCACTGGCGCAAGGCGTGACCGAAGTTTTGCAGCTCGGATTCGAGCTGGCGCAAAAGCACAAGCTGGAGAACGCCTGGTCGGAGAAAATCGTCTTGTTGTTGGTGAAGAGCGAGCCGGAGAAATATGCAGGCTTGCTCGGATTGCAGCTTGCGCAGCTCTCGGCGCCGACGGATGTGACGTGGCTGGCGACGCCGGTTTATCGCTCCGGCTGGACGGTTGTGAGCTTTAACACGAGCGACTGGCCGGCGGCGCAAAATCTCGGCGAAGCCCAGCAGTTTAAAGGCTACGGCGCGCAACAGTTGTGGCTGGCCGGCGATAGCGCGGCCACGGTGAACAGCGATGTTCAGCCTGATTCGGCCGCCGGTGATTCGGTGCAGACGCCACCGGCGCCGAAGAAAAACAACGTGCTCTATTTCCGCAAAAACATTACGGTCGACGGGTTGCCGGTGTCGGGACAAATTCAGTTGCGGGCGGATGATTCGTACAATTTGTTCGTCAACGGCGAGTACATTGCGGAATTTAACCAACCGGCGAACGAAGCGCTAGGCACGCGCATTCACGATCTTTCCAATTTTCTGCGCAGCGGCGAGAACACGATCGCGCTGGAAGTGCGCGACCAGGACAGCAGCGGCGGTGCTTTGGAGGCGGTGGTGTTCGTGAAATCACTGCCGGGATGGGAACAGCGCGAAGCCGAGCTGCAAGCCAAAAAAGAGAAGCGGGAAGAGATGATGATTTTTGAACGCGGCGTTTTGCCGAACAACCAATAAATCGAACATGAAGCGTATACTGATTGCCATTTTCGCTCTGAGCTTTTTGCCCGCAGTTGCTGCGGCGCAAATGGAATCGAGCAACGTTCAAGCCGTAGCGGCGGACACCGCCAAAGCCGCGGCGCAAGGTACGGTGAAAACCGTGACGCCGGCAAAGCCGGCCGAGGCCTCGCGTCCCGCGAAACCGGATTCATCGGCCACCAAAGAGGAGATGGAGTTGGAGGCCATTGCCATCGAGGCGATCATCGAGAAGCCGAACGTGGACATCATTCCCAAACGGGTCACGCCGGATCTCGAGGAAGTGGAGTTCGTCGAGCGCAGCTTTGACCGCGAGCTGAAAGAAGTGCCGAAAGATTTGCTGCTGCTCGACGACGATCTCGACCGCGTCGCCAAGCTCGAAGGATTGAAGAAGCTGATGGAGAAGAAAAAGAAGAAGCAGGACAAATAACGCGTCATTTGGAAGTAATTTAAATACCTCATATTTTCAATCGTAACCACCATGTAACATAGGAGGTTTTTCATGGAATCTTTTCTGCAGGAGTTTATCAACTCCTTCCGTTGGGATGATGATGGCTGTACTTTTATGTATTCAATCCTGTTGGTCGGCGCTTATGCGTTGTCCATCATTGTTGAGCGAGGCCACTATCTCATCGTCAGATCGAATATCAACGCGTCTAAATTCATGTCAGAGATCCATAAGCTGGTGCGCGCCGGCGAAGTCAAGAAAGCGCTGGCGCTTTGCGAAGCGGCGCCGCACAAGGCCCTGCCGAAGGTGGTTGGCGCCAGCCTGAGAAAGGTGGCGGAAAATGAGCAGGTTGATTTTCGCGCCATTCAGAACAGCGTCGATGAGTGCACGCTCGAAGTCATTCCTGAATTGCAGAAACGCACCAGTTCTCTGGCGATGTTGGCCAATGTGGCGACGCTGCTCGGCCTGATGGGCACGGTCTACGGTTTTATTCTCTCGTTTAAAGCGGTATCGGCCGCCGGCATCGATGCCGCGGAAAAAGCGCGCATGCTTTCGGCGGGAATCAGCGCTTCCATGACCGCCACCTTGTTGGGGCTGATCGTGGCCATTCCGGCAATTATGTTCTACACCTTTTTGTACAATAAGACGGCCAGAATCATCAACGAGATTGACGAACATACCGTCAAGCTGATTAACCTTCTCACAGGACACAGATAAGCCATGGCTTTTAAACCATCCCTTCGCCGGCATCACAAGGAAGTGAGCACGGAATTGAATCTCAATCCTCTCCTGGATATGATGACGGTGTTGATTCCGCTGCTGCTCGCCAACGCGCAGTTTGCGAAGATCGGCGTGATCGAGCTGAATCTGCCGCCGGCCGTCGGCGCCGCCGGCATTGGCAGCGGCAGCGCGGTGCCCAAAGAAGAGAAGCGCAACCTGGATCTGACGGTTTCAGTCACGGATAAGGGCTTTTATATTTCGAGCGCGGTCGCGGTGTTGACCGGCTCTGAAGGAACGGCGCCGGCCATTCCGGTCAAAGCCGATGGCGAATATGATTTCGACGCGCTTTCGCAAAAGCTGCACGTGATCAAGAAAAAAGTGGGAAATGAGTTCGCGGATCCGGATGCCATTGTGATTCAGGCGGAGCCTAAAATTCGCTATCAAATTCTTGTCAGCGCCATGGATGCGGCGCGCAGCATACGCCGCGAGGAGAAAAAAGAAATCCTTTTTCCCAACGTCGCATTGAGCGCGGGAGTTTTCTGAAAGCAGTAAATGTGGTATGCGGGCAGTCCGGCATATCGAACGTATGTTTCAAGCTTATTTCTGAGTGCTTATGGCCTTTATACCTTCCAGAATCAAAAAACATAACACCGAGATGCCCGAAGCCAAGTTGGCCTTGACTTCGATGCTGGACACATTTACGGTGTTGTTGATTTTTCTGCTGCAAATGTATTCGACCGACGGGCAGCTCATCTCGCCCTCTGATTATTTGACGCTGCCCAAATCAAGCATCGAGCAACCGGGGGAAGTCGGACTGGATTTGGTCGTCTCCAAAAACATTATTCTGGTCAACCACGAAAAAGTGGTTACCATGGAAGATGTAGTTGCCAACAGTCCCGAAGCTGTCGAACACGGCATCATCAAGCCGCTGCAGGAACGCCTGTTGTATTATAGCTCGAAAGCGAAACAAATGGAAATCGATTATGGGGTGAAGTTTTCAGGCAAGGTGGTGATTCAAGGCGACAAAGACCTGCCTTACGTGGAGCTGGTGAAAGTGATGCGCACCTGCGGTTTGTCCGAATATCCCAACATGCGGCTGGTGGCTTATCGCCAGGGCGAATAATTAGAGTCTATTCAGCTTCTGACCTTGAAAGAGATCGCAAAATTTACGGTGTACGATGACGCTCAAGCTAAACCAGGCTACGCCCGTAGGGAAATCCGCGACTGCGACCGACAGCCATTCCGCCGCGGCGCGCGAGAATGAAACCATCTGGGCAACCTTTCCCAAAGAGTTCGAAAGATCGCTGACGGATGTCCTCGACAAACGCTTCACGATTATTTTGGTTTTGACGATTTTGGTCGATTGCCTGACCATCGCTTATTTGATGTCGAAGGAAATGAACGCGGAGCATGTTCGCAAGAGAATTGCGGCAGCGGTCAGCGGCCAAACCGAAATGGAGCGCGAAGCCAAATTTGTCGACGCGCCGTCAATGCCGGATTTGCCGCCGGAAACGGAAGCAAGCTCTTCCTCCTCTAAACTTCCGTCGGGGTCAAAGGGAAGCCGAACCGGCGGCGTGGTCTCGACGGGTGGAGCGCGTTCCGGCGGTGCGGGCACAATTACCGACGGCGGTGGCGCCGATACCGGCCCTGTTTCTCCAAGCCGTCGCACGCGTGAAGATATCAGCAATACCGCCAGCCGCGCCGGCATTCTCGGGTTGCTCACCAGCAACAGCGGTGAAGCCTCCGGGAGCGCCGCGGAAGACGTGCTCGGTGGCAATGCGCCGGTTGCGGATATCGACCAGGCGCTCGCGAACGCCGGCGGCTTGCGACGCGGCTCGTCGGGAGAGTTGAGTAAAACGATGGGGCCGGGTGGTGATGTCGCTGGCAGTGGAGTTGGCAACGGTCGTGAAGTGCGTGGCGGCCGCGCTACCAATGCCGGAGGCATCGATGCTTTGGTGCAAGGCCTCGGCGAAGGCCGCGCGCAAGGCGTGCAACGTTCCGGCGGCTTGGAAGTGGGCAGCGAAGAGCCGCTGATCGAAGAGGGTGAAGACGGCAAAGCTACCGGTACGCGTGATCGTGACGCCGTTGCAGCCATTGTCGCCAAGCACACCTCGGCGATTCAATTTTGCTATCAACGCGAGCTGAAGCGCAGCCCGAACCTGAAGGGCAAAGTGGTCGTGCGTTTCGTGATTACGCCGCAAGGCACGGTCGAAAGCGTGGCGGTTCTGGCCTCGACGTTGGGCAATCCGGCGGTTGAGAATTGCATTGCGGAACGCATCAAGCGCTGGGATGATTTTGGCGCCATCGATCCCGCCAAAGGCAACACCACCTTTCGGCAAGTTTATACGTTTGGATATTAGCCCTACAGGCGCAGCCCGCCTTCTCTTGATTCTTTCCGAAGTGGTTGTGAACCGGAGCTTATGAGCCTAGCAAAGACCGCATGTCTTTGCAAAGGTTGGCGCCGGCGAACGGCTTTTTTGATTACAAAACGACTATTAAAATAACCGCCAATCTCGGTGATGACCACGTCGGGTTACCGGATTGGCGGTTTGTTTTTGGGGATGGGGTAAGTTCTCGATCACAACCGTCCGGACGCTCGCAGCGTCCGGACGATTTCACACGGATTGCGGGATTGGGGACGATTGTGCTTGACATTGCCCGATTAAATTCTTATATATTGTTGTCAACTGCAATCAGAAGTCTCAGGATAAAAATCCCATGGTGGCGCCATGCACAACGTTAGCTCCAAGTTCCTTCTGCGCCGCGACGGCCAGCATATTTTCGATTTCTTCAAAACTTTCTCGTTAAATGACGTTTCTCCGCCGGCTTTAGCTTGAAAACCCTCTCAAAAAAATTTGCAATCTCCCAAGAAGCAGTACCACCTCGTTGGCTGATTCCAATATTGTGCTGTCGTGGCGCATTTCTGTCCCACCAATTTTTTCGACGACGATGTCATAACTGTTTTTATAAGTGAGACAACTTCAGCTCAAGAATGGCTGTATTTTAATATACCGCCGTGGACCCAACGTGGACTAGCCGCAACCAAAAAGAAAAAAAGGAGAATATCACCATGGGCGATTTCTATCAAACCGGCGCCATCGCGACTTTTCACCGCTTGGGCGAGACCAAGCTGGAGAAAATCGAAAGCGAGCTTAAAACTTTTTCCAAATGGCGGCCCATCGCGCTGGTGCTGCCGTCGCTCTTCGATGAGCTGCAAGGCGAAGCTTTGCCGAACATTCTCGAAGAGCTTAAAAAAGCGCGTTACCTGCGGCAGGTCGTCGTCTCGCTCGATCGCGCCGATGCCGAGCAATTCGCTTATGCGAAACAATTCTTTCGCCGGCTGCCGCAGGAAGTAAAAATCATCTGGCAGGACGGGCCGCAGCTCACGGAGCTTTACAAGCAGCTCGATGACAACGGTCTTTCCGCCGGCGCCTCGGGAAAAGGACGTGGCGTGTGGATGGCGTTCGGCTACGTCATTGCCAGCGATCTCTCCGAAGTGATCGCGCTGCACGATTGCGACATCACCACCTACAAGCGCGAGCTGCTGGCGCGGCTGGTGTATCCGGTCGCCAGCCCGAACCTGCCGTACGAATTTTGCAAAGGCTACTACAACCGCGTCACCGACCGCATGCACGGCCGCGTCACGCGCCTCTTAGTCACGCCGTTGATCCGCGCGTTGCGGACCATCGTCGGGCCGCTGCCGTATCTTAAGTTCATGGACAGCTTCCGTTACGCCCTCGCCGGCGAATTTGCGCTGCTCACTGAGCTGGCGCGCGTGATTCGCATCCCCGGTGATTGGGGGCTTGAGGTCGGCCTGCTCTCCGAAGTTTTTCATAACGTCACCGTGCGGCGCGTTTGCCAGATCGATATCATCGACCAGTACGAGCACAAGCACAATCTGCTTTCTGCGAACAATCCACAAGAAGGGCTTTTGAAGATGTGCATCGATATCACCAAATCGATCTTTCGCAATCTCGCTAATGAAGGCGTCGTGCTTTCCGAAGGCCTGTTGCGGACATTGCAGGTGCATTATCTTCGCACCGCGCAAGATACGTTAAAATTGTACGAAGACGACGCGGCGATCAATGCCCTGATTTTCGATCGCCACGCCGAGTCGGAAGCGGTCGAGGCATTCACGCGCGGCATTCGCGAAGCCTCGGAGATTTTTCTGAAAGACCCGTTCGGGGCGCCGCTGATTCCCAATTGGAACCGCGTCACCTCGGCGATCCCGGGTTTTTTGGAGCGCTTGCAAGCCGCGGTCGAGGAAGACAATCGTTAATATGAAACTGTTTGATTCCGTGCCGCTGCAGGACGAGGCCCAAAAACAAGTTGCGGCTATCGGGCAGGCTGACATCATCGTCGGCATTCCCAGCTACAATAACGCCCGCACCATCGGCCACGTGGTACACGCCGTGCAAGCCGGATTGGCAAAATATTTTCCCAGCAGCAAATGCGTGCTGATCAACTCCGATGGCGGCTCAAAGGACGGCACCTCGGAAATCGTACAAAAGACCGGCATTGAAAATCTCGCCACGGTTCTGGTCAAGCATCCGCAGTTTCCGGTGCACAAAATCGTCACCGGTTATCACGGCATTCCCGGCAAAGGCAGCGCGTTTCGCACCATCTTTGCCCTCGCGGCGCGGCTCGGCGCGAAAGCCTGTTGCGTCGCCGATTCCGATTTGCGCAGCATCACGCCGGAATGGATCGAGCTGCTGCTCGACCCCATTCTCGACAACGGCTTTGATTTCGTTTCGCCGCTGTATCAGCGCCACAAATTCGACGGCACCATCACCAACAGCATCGTTTATCCGCTCACGCGCGCGCTTTACGGCCAACGCATTCGGCAACCCATCGGCGGCGATTTCGGTTTCTCCGGAAGGTTGGCGCAACACTATCTCGGCAAAAACGTTTGGGACACCGACGTGGCGCGTTTCGGCATCGACATTTGGATGACCACGACCGCCATCGGCGACGGCTTCAAAATCTGTCAATCTTATCTCGGCGCCAAGCTGCACGACGCCAAAGACCCCAGCGCCGATCTCACCGCCATGTTTACGCAAGTGGTCGGCGCCGTGTTCGCGTTAATGGAAACCCACGAAAAGTCATGGACGCCGGCGAACGGCTCGCGCAACGTGAAAACGTTCGGCTTTCATTATCAAGTCGGCTTGGAGCCGGTGCGCGTAAACGTCGATCGCATGTTGGACAATTTCCAGCTCGGCTGCCGCGATTTGGCGCCGGTTTGGGAAAAAATTCTCGAGCCGCCGCGCCTGGCACAGTGCGTCGATCTCGCCGCGGTGGAAAAGGCAAAATTTCATTTCAGCGACGAGCTGTGGGCGCAGACGGTTTATGATTTTGCGTTGGCGTATCATCACCGCCGCCTGCCGGCCGACCATCTGTTGCGCTCTTTGATTCCGCTGTATCTTGGCCGCACCGCTTCCTTTGTTTTGGAAATGGCGGAGAGCACGGCCGAAGAAGTGGAAGCACGACTCGAAAATCTCTGTATGGTTTATGAAAAATTTAAACCGGATTTGTTGCGAAGATGGACTGTGAAGTGAAGGCGAACTTGCGCTCAAAAGTATGTGAAGTCCGACTTGGGCAGCGGATTTTGCAAAATTTGAAAAATCGTCGTGCCCAAGTCGGACTTCGCCCAAGTCAGGAGGTGAGCCATGAAAAAGTTTTTAAATGACGCGTTGTGGGTGCCGCTCCAGAAGCTGTGGCAGGATTTTTACGGCATGATCGACAACATCGTGGTGATGCTGCTGATCCTGCTCATCGGTTGGATCGCCGGTCGGATCGTACGCTGGTTGCTGCATCGCTTCTTGCGAATCATTCATTTCGACCGTTTTGCCTATCGTCTCGGTTTCGCCGAAGTGCTCACCCGCGCCGGCCTGCGTCTCGAACCCGCTACCGCGGTCAGCTTTGCGGTTTACTACCTGCTGTTTTTTGTTTTTCTGCTGCTGGGATTGCAGGCGTTGGAGTTTCCGGCGATCAATGTGTTCATCAGCCAGCTCTTCGCCTACTTGCCGAGATTGGCGGCGGCGCTGCTCATGCTGTTCGCCGGTTATCTGCTCAGCGCCTTCGTCAATCGCACCGTGCTGATTGCCGCGGTCAATGCCAATTTCCAATTCGCGCGCGCCCTCGCCACCGCAGCGCAAGCGCTCGTGCTGATTTTTTTTCTGGCCATCAGCCTGGAACAGGCCGGCATCGGCCAGGGCATCATCGTCGCCACCTTTTCGATTCTCTTCGGCGGCGTGGTGCTGGCCTTGGCGTTGGCGTTTGGCCTCGGCGGTCGTGAGCTGGCGCGCGATATGCTCGAGCGCCGTTTCGGCAAGATTAAACCAAAGCCCAAACGCGAGGCGGAGAGGGATGAAATTTCACACTTATAGTATGCCACGAAAACTATCAAAACCGCGAAGATCTTTTTCACCACAAAGAGGGCACAAAGAAAAGTCTTTGTGCCCTCTTTGTGGTGCAGTTTATTTGAAATCGACTTTGAGATAAACATCTTTCAGCGCCAGCTCGCAGTTAATGGAAGTGAGCTTGGCCACCTCATCCAGGCTCTCAAATTCCGCCAGCAGCCAGCGGCCGGCGCTTTGCTTGGTAAACAGCTCGAGGCGAGGGTGATTCTGTGCCACTAACAAATATTCTTGAAGTGAGGCAAGCTTGCTGTAGTGCTCGAACTTGGCGCCGCGAACCTGCCTTTCGGTTGATTTTGACAGAACTTCGACAATCAGGATCGGATTGAGCAGCGTGTCTTCTTCGTTATCGTCAAAGTGTTCCTCGCCGCAAACGACCATGACGTCGGGATACGTGTAAAGGCCGCTGCTGCTCACTTTCAAGCGCATATCGCTGGGATAGACGTTGCAGGAGCGATGCTCAAGTTGAGCATGAAGCTTTGCATAAATATTGCCGGCGATGAGATTATGCGGCCTGCTGGCGCCGGCCATGGCGAATATCTCGCCGTTGAGATACTCGCTTTTGAACTCGGCTTCGCGCTCGCGGGCGAGATACTCCTCAGCGGTAATAAAAGAGGTTTTGGAGGTTTTGAGTGCAGTGGCTTGCATAAAAAGTCTCCTCGAGTTGAACGCGCCAGAAAATTCTTATTTAAGATACAACAATGATGTTTAAAATACAAGCCCCTAAATTAAAAAATCTAAATTGAAAAACCGGCCTTGACGATGATTCCATGAACACTCCAGCTAAAAAAAATCTGTTGCTGCTTTTCACCGATCTCGACGGTACGCTGCTCGATCACGACACCTACGATTTTTCGCCGGCGTTGCCCGCGCTGAAAGCGTTGCAAGCGGCGCAAGTGCCGCTGATTTTGTGCTCATCCAAAACGTTTCCCGAGATGAAATATTGGAGTACAGCGCTCAATATTGACGATCCCTTTATCGCGGAAAATGGTGGAGCGCTCTCTATTCCCAAAGGTTATTTTAGCAAGCCGTTTGATTTTCACGAAGCACGAAATGGACATCGCTTGATTCTATTGGGCGCGAGCTATCCCGCGTTGCGTGCCGCGCTCGTTGAAATCGCCAGGCAAGCAAATTTGCCGCTCGTTGGCTTTGGCGATCTGAATATCGAGCAAATCGCCGCGCTCACCGGTTTGTCGCTTGAACAAGCAAGCTTGGCCAAAAGGCGCGCTGCCGACGAACCCTTTTTTATTGGCCGTGATTTTGGCGAAGACGAAGTGAGAAGATTGGAGACGGCGGTGGCAAGCAAAAGATTGCGCCTGACGCGCGGCGGGAGATTTTTTCATCTCACCGGCGAGAATGACAAAGGGAAAGCCGTGCAATTGCTGACGAAATTATATCGTGATGAATGGCAACGGACCATCCGCACCGTGGGGCTTGGCGACAGCTTGAACGATTTGCCGCTTTTGCAAGCCGTCGATGCGCCGATTTTGGTGCGCAAGAAAAACGGCGAGATTGATGAGAATGTGCCGGCGCAGGTCAAAGCACAGGTCACCACCAAACCAGGCCCAGCCGGATGGAACGAGGCAATTATAGAACTCCTGCAAGGCGAGACAGGTCATCAAGGCAAACAAACGCAGAATAAAATTCTAAAAGTTTTTCCGCCAACGGATAAAAGTAATAATAAGGAATGAACAGGCAAAAATATATAACTTTCGTTGTAAAGCCAAGCCGCTATTGACATTCCGGAAAAACTTTTTTTCTTTTAATGAAGCCGGCAGCATGTCGAGCCGTGCAAATATCGTTTCTTTTAAAAGTTGCGTCTGATGCAACGAAGTCCGGTTGGAAACTTTTGTGCAAACTTAACCAGGATGAGAGCAATCATGCTGAATAACGGCAGAAATCGCGTCATCATCGAAAACGTCAAGCCCGAGATCGATGCGGGCCGGTTTCCGATTAAAAGAGTAACCGGCGAAAAAGTCGTCGTGCTCGCCGATATTTTTGCCGACGGCCACGAAGCTGCATTCGTCCAGCTCTTGTATAAAAAGCAAGATGACGGCACTTGGAAGAAAGTCCCGATGCAATTTTTCGACAACGACCGCTGGCAAGGTCATTTCACCGTCACTGAGCTGGGAATTTATTTTTATACCATCGAGGGTTGGGTTGACCACTTTTTGACCTGGCGGCAGGACATCAAAAAGAAATTTGACGCCGGCCAGGATATCAAAGTCGATCTGCTGATCGGGGTGGAGCTAATCGAAGCGGCGGCCAAAAGAGCCGAAGGCGAGGATGCCAATGCTCTTTCTGAATTAGCCGAAACGATAAAAAACGAAAAGAATTTTGCCGAAGCCGTCGACGTTGCTCTGAGCCGTAAACTCTTGGAGCTGATGGAGAAATGTCCGGACGAGAGATTTGCCGCGCGCTACGACAAAGAGCTTGCCGTGGTTGTGGATCGCGAGAAAGCCCGGTTCAGCACTTGGTACCAACGTTTTCCGCGCTCGTGTTCGCCAAAGCCCGGCCAACACGGCACGTTTAAAGATTGCGAAGCACTGCTCCCTGAGATCGCGCGTATGGGTTTTGATGTTTTCTATCTTCCGCCCATTCATCCGATCGGCAAGATCAACCGCAAAGGCAAAAACAACGCGCCATTGGCGCAACCGGCTGACGCCGGCAGCCCGTGGGCCATCGGTTCGGAGGAGGGCGGGCACAAAGCCGTCCATCCGCAGCTCGGCACGCTTGAAGATTTTCAGCGCCTGGTCGAGAAGGCGAAATATCACGGCGTCGAAATCGCTATGGACTTGGCCTATCAATGCGCCCCCGATCATCCTTACGTCAAAGAGCATCCCGAATGGTTTAAAAAACGCCCGGATGGCACGATTCAATATGCCGAAAATCCCCCCAAAAAATATCAAGACATCTTCCCGATAAATTTTGAATCCGAGGATTGGGAAGTGCTGTGGCAAGAGCTGAAGAGCATCGTGCAGTTTTGGATCGATCAGGGCATACGCATTTTCCGCGTCGACAACCCGCATACGAAAGCCTTGCCGTTTTGGGAATGGATGATCGCCGAAATCAAACGTGATTACCCCGAAACAATTTTTCTCTCTGAAGCGTTCACCCGTCCAAAAGTGATGTATCGCCTGGCCAAGATTGGATTCACCCAGTCGTACACCTACTTCACGTGGAGAAATACCAAAAAAGAATTTGCCGACTATCTCACGGAATTGACGCAAACAGAGGTGGGAGAATTTTTCCGCCCGAACTTCTGGCCGAATACGCCGGATATTTTGCCGGAGCATTTGCAGTTTGGCGGCAGGCCGGCTTTTATGATGCGGCTGGTGTTGGCCGCAACGCTCTCTTCCAATTATGGCATCTATGGCCCGGCGTTCGAGCTTTGCGTATCGGAGGCTTTGCCCGGAAAAGAAGAATACCTGAATTCTGAAAAGTTTGAGCTAAAAAATTGGGATTGGAATCAGGCAGGTAATTTGCGGGATTTTGTCGCGCGCCTCAACAAAATCAGGAAAGAAAATCCGGCGCTGCACGCGACGCAGAATCTCAAATTTTACGAAGTGGATAACGAGCATTTGCTCTTTTACGGCAAGGCCACCGAAGATCTTTCCAACATCATTCTCGTCGTCGTCAATTTGGAGCCTTTTCGCGCGCACGCCGGCTGGCTGAAAGTTCCCATTGGTGAATTTGGCATCGATCCCAAACAGACCTATCTCGTTCACGATCTTTTGAGTGACGACAAATGCTTTTGGCAAGGGGAGCGGAATTATGTGGAGCTTAATCCGCGAATACTGCCGGCGCAAATTTTCCGGCTGAGAAAACGGTTGAGACGGGAAATGGATTTTGATTATTATATGTGAGGAGGCAATCAAGATGGAAAGTGACCGTACCGTTCCCGGACTGAGCGTGAACGGGAGTTGGAGAAATGTTTTTGAAGACGGAGTGCGAAAAGAATTTGAAGCCCTCATCTTGCCCGCTTACCTCAAAGAGCGCCGCTGGTTCGGCGGCAAGGCGCGCGAGATTCAGCAGCTACAGGTTCTCGAAGACATTCCGCTAGAAAAAAAGTCCACTGCGGCTCACATGCTTTTCCTGGAAGTGCAATATACGGAAGGCTTGCCCGAACTGTATCTTCTGCCCGTGGCCTTTGCGGCCGCCGAAAAAGCCAAGGAAATTTTGGAATCGTTTCAGCCCGGCGTCATCGCCCATCTTAAAGTGGGAGATACGGAAGGGATTCTCTATGACGGCGTATATAATGGAGAATTTCGCCAACAGCTTCTGCGAATGATGGCGAAAAAACAAAAACGGTGCGGAAAGTTGGGGGAACTTGTAGCCAATCCGACAACGGCCTTTAAAAAAAGTGCCGACGAAAAGACCGGGATTGATGATGAGCTTCCCGTGGATTCCCGGGTTCTCAATGTCGAGCAAAGCAACACCGCACTGATTTACGGCAATAAGTTTTTTTTCAAGCTTTTCCGGCGTCTCGAAGCAGGCCTCAACCCGGATTTGGAAATCAGCGGCTTTATTATTGAAAAAACTTCTTTTGACCATATACCGCACGTGGCCGGAGCGCTCGAGTATCGCAAGGCCGGCTCCGCACCGGTGGTTCTTGGCATTCTTCAGGCCCTCGTTCCAAATGAGGGCGATGCGTGGAAATATTCGCTCGACGCGATTGGCAAATATTTCGAGCGCGTGCTCTTAAAAAAGCTTGAGATTCAGGAAATGCCGCATGTCTCTTCTTGCCTCTTTGATCTCGTTTTCCAAGAGATACCGGCGAACGTTCAGGAATTGATCGGCAGTATCTATCTCGAGCGCGCCAACCTTTTGGGAAAGAGAACCGCCGAGCTGCATCTCGCGCTCGCTTCGAACGCCAACGATCCGAATTTTTCGCCCGAGCCGTTCTCATTGTTCGATCAGCACTCGATTTATCAGTCGATGCAAAGTGCCGCCGAAAGAAATTTTCAATTGCTGAATAAAAATCTCAAAATTTTGCCCGGCGATGAGATCAGGAAAGCTGCTGAAGAGATTTTGTGCCGAGAGAAAGACATCTTGGAGCGTTACGGCGCGATTCTCAAAAGAAAGTTTTCGACGATGAAAATCAGAATTCACGGCGATTATCATCTCGGCCAGGTGCTCTACACCGGCAGTGATTTCATTATCATCGACTTTGAAGGCGAGCCGGCCAAAGCTTTGAGCGAGCGCCGGTTGAAGCGTTCGCCTTTCCGCGACGTTGCCGGCATGATCCGGTCGTTTCATTACGCCGTTTACACCGGCCTGCTCAAAAAAGCCGCAATCAGACAGGAAGACATTCCCCTGCTCAAACCCTGGGCCGATCAGTGGTACAAATATGTGGCCGGCGTTTTTTTGCGGTCGTATTTTGCGACCGCCGGTAATGCGCCGTTCATGCCGAAAGAACCGGAAGAGGCGAATTTTTTGCTCAGGACGTTTCTTTTGGAAAAAGCGGTTTACGAGCTGGGCTACGAGCTGAACAATCGTCCGGATTGGCTAATGATTCCGATTAGCGGAATCAAGCAATTGTTGGAGGGATGAGCGTTGAGTATTATGAAAGGTTTGTGTCGGATTAAATTTGCCACTTTACCCCGAAGGGGCGTACTCCGGAATGCACGAAATTTATCGGGCATTGATTTCACAAAACGTATAGCGCCCCTTTGGGGCTTGGGCACATTGTATGTGTTCCTTTTCCCAGGGTTTCACCCAGGGCTATCATATTTGACCCCTTTGGGGTATTTCGTGATGGAATTTTGACAATTACTATCGAGGTTCAACGATGCCACCAAAAGCCAAAAATAAAAAAATAATCACTGGCTTGCAAAACCCTGACCTTCTCACCGATCACGACATCTATCTTTTTAAAGAAGGCAGCCACGACAAGCTTTACGACAAACTCGGCGCGCACCTCACAGCCGTCGATGGTGTTGAGGGAACGCAATTTGCGGTTTGGGCGCCGAATGCCAAAACTGTTTCAGCGATCGGCGGATTTAATGAATGGAAACCTCATGCGCATCCTCTCAAAGCCAGAGAAGACGGCTCGGGCGTTTGGGAAGGCTTCATTCCCAACATTGGCAACGGTGCGGCGTACAAATATCACATTCAATCCCGCTACAACAACTATGCGGTCGACAAAGGCGATCCATTTGCCTTTTACTGGGAAATGCCGCCGAAAACCGCCTCAACCGTGTGGGATCTGCGTTACGAGTGGAAAGACGATGACTGGCTGAAGAACCGGCGCACCGCCAACGCGCTCAACGCGCCTTTTTCCGTTTATGAAGTTCATCTCGGCGCGTGGCGGAAGCCGGCAATCGCTCGCTGAATTATCGTGAGCTCGCGCCGCAGCTTGCCGAATATGTCAAGGAAATGGGATTTACTCACGTCGAATTTCTGCCGGTGACGGAGCATCCCTTCTTTGGCTCGTGGGGTTATCAAACCGTCGGCTATTTTGCGCCTTCGAGCCGCTACGGTACGCCGCAGGATTTCATGTATCTGGTCGATCATCTCCATCAAAACGGCATCGGCGTGATTCTCGATTGGGTGCCGTCGCATTTCCCCAGCGACGAGCACGGCCTGGTTTATTTTGACGGCACGCATCTTTACGAGCACGCCGATCCGAAAAAGGGTTATCACCCGGATTGGAAAAGTTACATTTTCAACTATGGCCGCAACGAAGTATGCGCCTTTCTTATCAGCAGCGCTCTCTTCTGGCTCGAAAAATATCACATCGACGGCTTGCGCGTGGATGCCGTTGCTTCAATGCTTTATCTTGACTACTCGCGCAAAGAAGGAGAATGGATTCCCAATGAGTTTGGCGGACGTGAGAATATCGAAGCGATCGGTTTTCTCAAGAAATTCAACGAAGCGGTTTATCGTGAACATCCGCAGGTGCAGACGATAGCCGAAGAATCGACCGCGTGGCCGATGGTGTCGCGGCCGGTTTACGTCGGCGGCCTCGGCTTCGGCATGAAATGGAACATGGGGTGGATGCACGACACGTTGAAGTATTTCTCAAACGATCCCATCCATCGGAAGTATCATCACAACCAGCTCACGTTCAGCATCTGGTATGCGTTCTCGGAAAATTTTATGCTGAGCCTTTCGCACGACGAAGTGGTACACGGCAAAGGCGCGCTGCTCGGCAAAATGCCCGGCGACGATTGGCAGAAGTTTGCGAATCTCCGCGCGCTGTTTGGCTATATGTACGGCCATCCCGGCAAAAAACTTTTCTTCATGGGCGGCGAGTTCGGCCAGTGGCGCGAGTGGAATCACGATGGCAGTTTGGATTGGCATCTGCTGCAATTTCCGCCGCACGAGGGCCTGCGCCAATGGATGAAAGATTTGAATCATTGCTATCGCTCCGAACCGGCGCTGCACGAGATTGATTTTGGCGCGGAAGGATTCGAATGGATCGATGCAAGTGACTGGGAAAAAAGCGTGATCAGTTTTTTGAGAAAGAGCAAAAAGACCAAAGACGTCATCCTTGTCGTGTGCAATTTCACGCCGATTACGCGATACAATTACCGCGTCGGCGTGCCGCGCGGAGGCTTTTGGAAAGAGGCGCTCAACAGCGATGCCAAAACCTACGGCGGCAGCGGCCAGGGAAATATGGGCGGTGTGGAAGCTGCGCCGATACCGTCTCATGGCAAGTACTATTCGCTGTCGTTGACGTTGCCGCCGCTGGGCGTGATGTTTTTCAAATAAATTCTTTGTTAACCAAGTGAGCCGCTCAATCGTCTTTTATTTAGTAATGAAATTCTGAAAAACCTGGCTCAAGTCAAACCTGCGAAGGAGAGAACCATGGAAGCGATATTTGTGGCTTTGATCTTGGGAAGCTTCGGGTTGATTGGCTGGTCCAATCATCTCAGGAATCAAAGATATCATGTCGCCGTACAAGCAAAAACCGACCGCTTCAATAAGATTATCGATCGTTTCAGCGCCGACGAGGAGTTATTGAAATTCTTGCAAAGTGAGAAAGGACAGGCCACGTTGAATAAGATCGTTTCGGCGGGAAAAGGAACGAAGGTTCCCATACTCGTAACAGCCAGTGCAGGTATTGTATCGCTTTTTATCGGTCTCGGCGCCACGATTATCGCGATAGGATACGAAAACGACCTCATCTTTGCGGCTGTTTTTATGTCGGCACTCGGGCTGGGGTTGTTGGCGGCTTCTGCTTTTTCCTACTTTTTGGCGCGAAAATGGGGATTGTTCAATGAGAACCACTTGGATGAATTTGGCCACAGCGCCACCGCACAAAAATGAGCGGGATGAAAAAACATAAATGGATCAAACCGCTTTCAAAGCATTTTACCATAAGACTTCCAAGCCGCTCTGGGCTTACAGTTACCGAATCAGCGGCGACGCCGATACTGCAAACGACATCGTGCAAGAAGCTTATTTGCGGTTTCTGCAAAAGCCCGGTGAGAGCACGAACGAACAGCAAATGAAAGCCTATTTGTATGCCATTGCCACGCGCCTAAATCTCGACCGTTGGAAGCACACCAAGGTTAAAGAAAAATGGCTGCCGCATTTTTTTCACCACCGGCATGGAGAAGTTGAGCATATCGAGGAGAGAATCGGCTTGCGTGCGGACATGGGCAAAATTTTTCAGGAATTGAATCCGCCAGAACGCGCCCTGCTTTGGCTGGCGTATGTCGAAGAGCAACCGCATCGCAGCATCGCCGAGATTTTGGGATTGAAAGAGAAAAGCGTGCGTGTCATGCTCTTTCGCGCGCGCAACAAATTGGCCGTGATGTTGAAAAAACGGGGCATTGGAACAGAGGTGACGTTATGAAACAGTTGGGTTGCAAACACGAAACGACGGTATTGCACGCCTTTAAAACCGGCAAGTGGAATGATTTCACGCAATCCCATTTAAAGTCGTGTTCGATCTGCCAGGAGCAAGCCGAGGTGTTGAATTGGATGCAAGCTTTGGCAGAGCAGACCCATCAAGAAGCGCGCCGAATTGATTATGGGCTGGTCTGGCTGAAAGCGCAATTTCAGGGCAGGCAGAACGCAGAAAAGCAAGCCTTGCGCCCCCTGAGGATTTTTCAGACGGTGGCGGAAATCATGCTAGCGCTGGCATTGTTGGGGTTGTCGATATTGGGCTGGCCCTTGATTAAAACGTGGTTCACGAAATCGGCGCCAGATTTCAATGTTGATGCACTGAATCTAAGCGCCGCCGGCACTTCGGCAATTTTAATGTTGCTATTCGGCCTGCTGTTTCTGCTCATGATATTTTTCTTGACGGTGAATTCGTTTGCTAAAGAAGATTGAAACAAGCTTGTAAATCAGAATAACTTTTATCGCCCGCAAAATCAAAAATCCCATTGCATCAAAAATCTGTTGCCATACTGCTCAAAAAGCTACGCTGAAAAGCGTTTTTAAAAATCCGTGTGGGTTTTTGATCCGTGTGAAATTCACTTCCGTGTGAGCCCGATTTTTGTGGGCGAAAATTTTTTCACAATTATCAGAGAGGTTCATCATGAAAATTCAGGTCAATTTTATATTTTTAAGCCTTTCATTGTGCTTTTTTCCAAATTATGCCCAGGGGCAACCGGCAGATTTCCCCGGCAAAAAATGGCTGCAGTACGTCATCCCGGAAGAAGCAGGATTTTCTTCTGAGAAATTGAAAATCGCCAGAAAAGCTTTCGAGGCAAGCGAAGCGGCTTCAGTCATTGTCAGCCACGAAGGGAGAATTTTGGTCTCTTGGGGAGAAACGACGCGCCGATTTCTCTGCGCTTCCGTCCGCAAAAGTTTCTTGAGCGCTTTGTATGGCATTTACGTGGACAGGGGAAAGATCAACTTGAATCAAACCCTGGAAGCATTGAAGATTGACGATATTCAAGGGCTGACCGGGGCAGAGAAGCAGGCCAAGATTCTTGATCTTTTGACCGCCAGATCCGGTATTTATCTCCCGGCCGCTTATTCGCCGAGAAACATGGAAAAAAATCTTCCGCCAAGAGGCAGCCACGCGCCCGGAACTTTTTGGTACTACAATAATTGGGATTTCAATACGCTGGGAACCATCTTCGAACAAAAAACTGGAAAAGGGATTTTTGAAGCTTTCAAAGATGATCTAGCTGACCCCTTGCAGATGGAAGATTTCGCGATTGAGCACACGCATTATCGTTTCGAGCCGGAGAAATCAAAACACCCCGCTTATCTTTTTAGAATGACGGCCAGGGACATGGCGCGGTTTGGCTTGCTCTATCTCAACGGCGGCCGCTGGAGAGAAAAGCAAATCATCTCCACCGGCTGGATTAAAGAAAGCACGCAGCCATTCACCAACGATCTCGGAAATTTCGATGACAGGGGAAGCTATGGTTATCTCTGGTGGGTCTCCGACGGAATAAAAGGGCAGCCGATGTATTACGCCAGCGGCAGCGGCGGGCAAAGAATTTGTGTGTTGCCCCAAGCAAAACTCGTTTTCGTGCATACTGTCAACACGTATGACAACAACGAGGTGAGTGAGCAGCAAGTCGAACAGCTTCTCGAATTTATTCTTGATGCCAAAACTGCCGAACCCCAATCGAAGCCGCGGCTTGTCGAATATAATCTTCCCCCCAAACCTAAACCGGAAGCCGTGAAAGTCGACGACGGCGTTCTCAACAAATTTCAAGGCCAATATCGGCATCGATTCCTGGGGGAAATGACAATGACAACGAGAGAAAATTGTCTCATCATGGAATCCGGAGTCGGCAGATTCAAGTTGCTCCCGATAGGTGAGAGCCAATTTTTTCCCGAAGACGTTGAAACGCCCATCTTTTTCGAGAAAGCCGAGGCGGACGACAAGCGGTATACGGTTATCTCGGTTTTAGATGAAAAGAGAAAAGTTGAGAGAGTTGTTTTCTATTATTAGTTTTATTGTGGAACTACTCGGAAGCATCCAAACTATCATGCCGGAACGGTGTGGCCTCGCGGATGCTATACTCGTTTCGGGTTGGAATGTGAGTCATTGCGAGGCGCTTTTTGCCGAAGCAATCTCATGATTTTCAAAAGATTGCTTCGCTGAGAAACGCTCGCAATGACAGTTACAAAATAACCCTTAACGAGTATATTTAGGCCAAGCCCGGCCCGAAATGGACCCTTCTCTATGAGTTCACCGCGATTTTTGTACCGGCTCTCTTAGTTTGTAAGCTTCTGCCTCTTTGAAAGCGACCTTCCGATACACGTCTTTTATCGCAAGCTCGCAATCAATTGAAGTGAGTTTGGCCACGTCATCCAAGCTCTCAAATTCCGCCAGCGTCCAGCGGCCGGCGCTTTGCTTGGTAAATAGCTCGAGGCGCGGGCGATTCTGCGCCACCAGCAAATACTCTCGGAGTGAGCCGAGCTTGCCATAATGCTCGAACTTGGCGCCGCGAACATAACTTTCTGTCGATTTGGACAAAGCCTCAACGATCAAAGTCGGATTGAGGGCGGTGTCATCCTCATCGTCGTCAAACTGCACCTCGCCACAAATGACCATGACGTCGGGATAAGTGCAGAGGCCGGTTGCGCTTACTTTTAAGCGCATGTCGCTGGGATAGACTTTGCAAGAGCGGTGTTCGAGTTGAGCGTGAAGCTTCGCAAAAATGTTGCCGGTAATGAGGTTATGAGGCTCGCTTGCGCCGGCCATGGCGAATATTTCACCGTTAAAATACTCGCTTTTGTATTCGGCCTCGCGTTCGCGGGCGAGATACTCCTCAACTGTGATAAAAGGGATCTTGAGTGCAGCTTGCATCGCAATGACTCCTCAAAAATTGAATGCCTGCCAATTTATAAAAATACAAAAACGCCGCTTAAAATACAAGCCCGAATTTTCAGACAGTATAATGCCTCCTCTGTGGAAAAACATAGCGCAGCCATCCTGACTGCCCCGCAAAGTGCGGGGCGCTACCCACCCGCAACTGAGTGGTTACCAGACAGCCATTCTTTGTCAATCCCCGCTCGCTAAAAATTTCTCGTTTGCCCGATTCGCGCTTGCATTTTGCTTCTTCTCCTGTTAAATTGTTTTACGTGTATCTGCTGTGGAATAAATAGTCAGGAGGTGTTGAGTCATGGAAGTGATAAAAGATATTTCGCCGATCAGTTGGATGAAGTTCGCGATTCCTCTGGGCGTGCTGATCATCACTCTGATCGTGGGATGGATTGCCAAACGCTTTTTGTTCCGTGTGCTGCGCGGGTGGGCGAGCAAGACGAAAACCCACGCCGATGATATTTTGATTCAGGCGTTCAGCGGGCCGTTTATGATTTGGGTGCTGATTTTGGGTTTGAACCTTGCGACGCAATCTTCCGAATTGCCCGAACGCGTCACCGGTCTCATCAGCAAAGGCTTGCTCATTTTGTGGGTCATTTCGTTGACCATCGTGGCCTCGCGGCTGGCCGGCAATCTCGTCAAACATTTTGGCGGCGAAATTCAAGAGACGCTGCCGGTGACGAGCCTCACGCAAAACCTGGCGCGCCTCGGCGTCATCACCCTCGGCATTTTGATTTTGCTCAATCAGCTTGGTATTTCCATCACGCCGATTCTCACCGCTCTCGGTGTCGGTGGTCTTGCCGTCGCGCTGGCGCTGCAAGACACGCTGGCGAATCTGTTTGCGGGATTTTACGTCAGCCTTTCCGGCAATATTCGCCCCGGCGATTACATCAAGCTCGACAGCGGCGAGGAAGGCTACGTGACTGACATCACCTGGCGCAGCACCGCGGTGCGCGCCTCGTCCAATAATATGATCATCGTGCCCAATGCCAAGCTGGCGCAGGCTATTGTGACGAATTATTATTTGCCCGAAAAACGCACGTCGTTGCCCATTCCGATTGGCGTCAGCTACGATAGCGATCCCGAGCAAATCGAGCGCCTTTTGCTCGAAGAAGCCCAAAAGGGTGCGGTGGATATTCCCGGACTGCTCGCGGAACCGGCGCCGGCCGTGCGTTTCATTCCCGGCTTCGGCGATTCGTCGCTGAACTTCACGCTGGTTTGCCAGGTGGCGGAATTTAATGATCAGTTTCTCGTACAGCACGAGCTGCGCAAGCGCATCTTCAAACGCTTCCGCGAAGAAGGAATTGAAATTCCGTTTCCAATCCGCACCGTCTATCTGCGCGGTGAGCCGTCCAACGGCGGAACAACGACAACGAGAGATGACAATGAGCCGGCCCTTGCTCGAAAATCTTTTTGAAATTGGCGAACGCCTCGACGCCGCGCCGCACGTTTTGCTCTTTGCGGATTTTGACGGTACGCTCACGCCGATCGTCGAGCCTCCCAACCTCGCGCATTTATCTGCGGAAACGAAAGCGCTGCTGGAGCAGCTTTCCCGGCAGAGCAAAATAACTTTAGCGGTCATCAGCGGCCGCGCTCTCGCCGATATACAAACGCGCGTCGGCATCGCGGGACTCGTCTATGCCGGCAACCACGGTTTGGAAATTTGCGGTCCCGGATTTCATTTTATCGATCCGGAGGCCGCGGCCCAACGCGAAGCGTTGCAGCAGCTTGCCGAAAAATTGTCGGCGCGCATGCAAGCTATTCCCGGCGCGTGCGTCGAGAACAAAGGCCTGACCGTCGGCATTCACTTTCGCCAAGTCGCCGATAAGCTGGTAGATCAAGTCGTGCGCGTCGTGCGCGCTGCGGTTACGCCGCGGCATCGCCAATGGCAATTGGCTATCGGCAAAATGGTCTACGAAATCAAGCCGCGTGTGGATTGGCACAAGGGCGCAGCTTTGCACTGGATCAAGGATCGCGTTGGCAAACCCAAAGCCATCGCGATCTATCTCGGCGATGACTTCACCGCCGAGGATGCTTTTGCGGCGCTGCCGGACGGCATCACGGTAAAAGTCGGCCATGCCGAAGAAACTTTGGCCAAATTCCACGTGGCGAATCCTGCGGAGGCGCAACAATTTCTGCGGTGGCTGATCGAGAGGAACCATGATGATTAAACCTCTTCTATTGATTTGAGATCGAAAATTCCTTACAAATTTTTCTTCTGCATCATGACATCTGCTGTATTTTTCTTTTAATGCGCATCGGATTGGAGATTTTCTTGAACACCACCTCGGCTTCGGGGCTGGCGGCGCTGCTGAACTCGATGTCGCCGATAAACAAGAGACGCTCGAGCAGCGATTGCTTCACATTGATGCTGCGCACGTCTTCAACGCGAATCGAGTTCACCTCTCTCGCGATGATGCCGTGCCGGCTTTCGATGCTGAAATCATCGACGGTGAAACGAGACGAAAGATGGCGTTGTTTTTAGCGTTTTCGAAATTCATGCCAAGCACTGGCTTCTACATTATAAGATGTTTCGGCTTTACAACAAGATCAAGAGATTTTTCAAGCTTTATCTGGGCGGCTTCTATCACCGCGCCGGCGAGCACCATCTCGTTTTTTGGGCAGGTGGTTTGGTGTTCTCGTTCGATTTTCGTTTTAGAGGTTTTGCTTGCATTTTTGGTTTCAGTCATGTATGATATGATAATAAGGATAAGTTGCCGATTGATTCAGGAGAAACGATTATGCGTTCGTCTTTCATATTGATTATCCTGCTTGTGGCATTTGCAAGCTGGACTTGCCAAGCCAATCGCGAAAAAGGTCAGCTACAAGCGGCTGATTCGGTTGGCGCGGCGAAAATTTTAGAGCAAGCCGGCGCAGTTGCCGGCGGCGAGGTGGTGCGTGAGCTCTCCGAGGCCGAGGCGGATACGCTTTTGCAGCTCGAGCAACAAATCATGCAGCAACCGGAGAACGAAACGTTGCGGCGCGAGCTTGGCCGGCGCGCGATAGATGCCAATTCCAGAGTGATCTGGGCGGTGGGCAAAGGCCGCGTGAATCCGCAAGCTTCGACCCCCGGTGTGGCGTTAAGCCAGGCGGAAATGGCCGCGACGCTCGATGCCAGCCGCTGGGCCGCCTATTTGCTCGAATGGCAGAAAACCGATTACGCCACGAAATTCGGCTCGCTGCAAGCAACCGTGCCCGGCGCCACGGTCGTCCGTAAAGCAACCAACGACTCACTTTGCGTGGTGCTCGCGCGCGTGCCTTTGCAACAAAAGTAGGAAGTAACGATCACGAAGACTGTGTCCGTAGACAAAAAATTTCGGCTCACGGAATTGAACTCGCACGGAAATAGTACTGAAAAAAAATCCGTGAGAGTTCTACTTCCGTGAGCTAATAATCTTTTGGGGGTTGTGGGTATGAGCCCGCGTTAGGGATGCAGATTTGTAAATTCATGCCAGATAATTACAGTATACTTGCCGCTTTTTATGATGCGGTTTATGCTTTCCGTACGCAGGACGTCGCTTTTTATGTCGCGATGGCGCACGAAGGCAATGGCCCGATCCTAGAAGTGGGCTGTGGCACCGGCCGCATCACGTTGCCGTTGGCAGAAACCTCGCGTGAAATTCATGGCCTCGAAATCTCGCCGTCGATGTTGAAGATTCTCCGCAACAAGCTGGCCGAACGTCCGGAACTGACGCTTCATCTTCACGAAGGCGACATGCGGGCGTTCGACCTCGGCAAAAAATTTGCGCAGGTGTTCGTGCCGTTTCGCGCTTTTTTGCACAACGACACCATCGACGATCAGCTTGCGGCGCTGCAGTGTTTTCATCGCCATTTGCTCGCGGATGGCAAATTGATTTTCGATATCTTTGCGCCGTCGTACCGCATGATGAGCAACGACAAAATCGACATCTCACTGCCCGCGCAACGTCTTGCCGATGGCCGGATCATCACGGTCATGGATCACACGACGTATGTACACAAAGATCAGCGCGTCGAAGTTGAGCGCCACCTCGACACAGTTTATCCCGACGGCACGTTGAAGCGCCGCATCGAGCACTTTCACCTGCGTTATATTTTTCGCTATGAAATGGAGCTGCTTTTGCGCCAATCCGGCTTTCGTTTGGAAGCGGGTTACGGTGACTTCGATCGCCGGCCGTATGATTATCACAGCGGTGAAATGATTTTTGTTGTGCAACCCGCGTAGCCCCTGCGGGCGCGGCCAAACCGGAGATTTTTAACCGCGAATGAGCGCAATTTACGCGAATGAAAAATATTAGCGTTCATTGGCGTTTATTTGCGGTTTGAAAATGTTTGCCGAAAAAGCACGGATTTCATTTTATAGAGGCTAAAAATGCAAACGCTGTTTAACTTGTATGTTTTGACACCAAAGGACGGAGGATATGATATCTTTCAAAATTCTAACTAATCGCCTACCAGTGAAATGGCAAAAAGATCTGCGTGAAATACTCGGCGACGCCGCAGCGCCGGCAGCCGCGCAAGAAGCGCAGCCGGGTGAGGTTTCGAATGAAATCGTCGCCAATGCCGACAGCGCTCAAATCGTTGAAGATTTGATGAAGTGGATTCAACGCATGAATCGCCAGCAGAAGTCCAGCAAGCCGGTGAAACAATCGTTTCCGAACCAAGGCATCAGCCTGACGCTCGAGCGCTCAGACGGCACGCGCATCACGTTGACCGAACGCAATGCCGGCATGGTCAAACAATTTCTCAGCAGTTAGCAAAAGTAAAAGCGAGGTAAATATGCCACAAAGAAGAAATGGCCGATTAAGAAACGGCCGTTTGAAAAAGCGAATCGAGATCGGCCAGCATCTTGTGCGCGATCCCGAAATCTATCACGGCGAATTGACGTTCAGAGGCACACGTGTGCCGGTGAGAGTGGTGTTGGCTTATGTCGCAAAAGGGATGAGCTTGACACGTGTTCGACGAAATTGGCCGGATGTTTCGATAGAAGCGGTTATGGAAGCTCTGGTCTTAGCAAGAGAAGCGCTTGTTGAAAAATATCAATAGGCTGTTTTTTTCATGTTTGTTATTGATGCCGCCCTTGCCGATGAGTTGGTATTGGAGCCTATTGGAAGAATGGCTTCGACTCGCTCGATAAGAACTCTTCGTTTATACGAGGTGGTCAAAGATGATCGTGTGCCTGTACTTTTGCGAGAGCTTTCTTCTCCCACTTTTATCACCAACGACGAGGCTGGCTTTTGGAATCGGCATTTGTGTAGCAAGGCTTATTGTATTTTCTATTTTGCTTTGACTGATTATCAGCAGGAACAAATACCTTCTTTGCTGCGCCGATTATTGCGACTGCCGGAATTCAAAACCAAAGCCAGTCGCATGGGCAAGGTTGTGCGGGTGAGTTTGGCAAACATCAAATACTATCAGCTCGGCGACCAGAAGCTTAACGTGTTGGCTTGGCCAAAGAAATAAGCGGTGAAAGTTTCCTTTACTGCTTTGAAAATACGTAACGTAGTCATGAAGAGAAAAGCGAAATCGCACGTCCCCAAAGCAACTTTGCCGCTAATTGTTGCCGAAACTGCCGCGGCCCCAATCGCTGCGCCGTTTCGCGCGCAGGCGTTGAACGAGCTTTCGGAGCATGATTTCGAGACGTTGCTGGAGCAAAAAGCCGCTTTTGAGGAATTTTGGAATGGAAAAAATCAGCAAATATCCAATCGCTTTAAAACAAATGAACGCAACGGCAAGCAGTTGGTAATCGATCGTCTGACCGGCCTGACTTGGCAGCAATCCGGCTCACCCCATTCCTTGTCCTTTGCCGAGGCCGAACAGTATGTCAACGACTTAAACAAGCAGCGTTTCGCCGGCCACAGAACCTGGCGCTTGCCAATACTGGATGAAGCCATGTCATTGATGACGCCATACAAAGATGATGGCGCGTTGTACATTGATTCAATGTTCGATCAAATGCTGCGGTCGATTTGGACGGCAGAAGAAACTTTTGAGGGGGCGAGGTGGGTGGTTACTTTCAGCGTCGGCAATTGTTACGTACCTGTCGCCTCGCATTACTACGTTCGTGCCGTGCGTGGGGAATTTTGGAGTCCGTGAATCATGAAACAGCTTGTGCTTGTTGCTGGCTGCCAGCATACTCGATTGTGGCATACTAAAATCAACTGAAAAAACAAAGGGCACGACTAACAGCGCGATACCAATGGCTCATAGTGATTTGCAAAAAGTTTACGTCGATGCGCCGCCGGTAACGATAAGTTAGGCGGCCATGCCTGCTGAAGCAGAGGAGAAAACGGTATGCAACTTCCCGGTTGGTCTGAATCCTTTCAAGTTGTGATCATCCTGCTTGCGATCGTATGCCTTTACCTTTTCGCCAAGGAGCGCAGCAGCAAAACACTGCCGGAAACACCTACGATCAGTTCGATCTTTTCGAGCACGTAGCTGACATCGATAAGGGGACGTGTCCACATTTGAACCGTGGATACAAAACTTAAATATAATTTAATAAGCAAAATAGACTTAAGATCGAAGAATAGACATAGTGACGCCTCTGGCGCAGCACGACCCGGGCAAAATTGTCGCGCAGATGCTCGTGCCGTTCACCGACTCGGTCGAAGTCGAAGTGCCGGAGGTGGGCGAATACACCGTGCGGGTGTTGGGCCGCTCACAGACGGTCGAAACTAAAATCAAAGTGCGGTGAGCGATGCTTGTTCGGCAAAAATTGTTTTAAGTTGCTATCGAAATATCGGGTGCCGGAGCCGCTGCGGCAGGCGCATATTGTGGTGAATGAATTCCGGCGGGAGCGGGAAGCTGACAGATGATGAGAAACGCGGAGTAAAGTTTAGCCAAACGCTTTTCATCCCCCCATTCACCATTAATTTATCAATAAAAACGCTGCGACGGCTAGAATTGAATTGCAAGAAGTCTACGCTAATGCACGCATAATCTTGATTATCTAAAAGTTGTTGAGTTTCAGCTATCGGCCTGCTGATAGTTAAATTAATATTCGACTGGGTGGCATTTCATATGGTGCTTTAGTAGGGAGTATACCCAGAGGCGGTGTTCCAACAGGCGGCATATGCCCCCAGGTAGGGGGCATGCAGGTGGTGTTCAAACAGGTGGTGTTCAAACAGGCGGTGTTCAAACAGGTGGTGTTCAAACAGGCGGTGTTCAAACAGGCGGTGTTCCAACAGGCGGTGTTCCAACAGGCGGTGTTCCAATAGGCGGTGTTCCAACAGGCGGGATGCCCCCAGGTGGGAGGCCACCAGGTGGGGGGCCAGCAGCACGTCTGGCCGCACGTCCGATTCCCTCAGACAAAACATAACCACCGATGCTGCCCAGCAAAGTGCCTATGGTATTTTCATTCAATATTCGTAAGACGCCAAGCGATAAGATAATGATGAGCAGAACTGTCACGGTGACGAACTGAATAACTTGGCCTGAAGCAATCCATTCTTCTTGCAGTTTATCAGGGAAAAATCTGATGATGAATATTATGGCAAAACAAAATCCTCCCAAAATAAGCACAAGCCATGGTAAATATTCGATAAAAGTTTTTGTGTTTTCTTGTCTCCCAAATTCCAATTTATCTAAAATATCGGATATAGTTTGGAAGCGCTTGTTCCATGATTCCGCTAAATGTTTAGCCCATGTTTTTTGTTGTTCCAGTAATTTTAGTCTTTTTTGTATGACCGGCTCGAGCAATCCAAAGCTCTTCACATAACCATCGATTTTTTGTTGATCGCCAAGACGAGCGTAAATTCCACGCTGCGTGACGGATTCTTTCGTCGCTTGATCTCCATTGGCCAACTCATGCAAACGCGCCAACCCCTCGGATAGCTCATTAAGCTGAATAAGTATCTGCTTCGATGTGTCCTCTTCATTCAAGAGCTCCTTGAAGCCCCAACGCCAGAAGAGGTCCTTCAGTTCCTGTAATATCTGTAATAGTTTTTTGATCGGTGCGTCTAGGGAGATGGGGGGAGAGTTAGGATTTAATTTATCCAACTGATCCTTCAGTTTTGTGAGATCGGCACCTAATGTGGGTTTAACTTCTTTGATATTTTTTTCCAGTTTCTCTAAAGCCTCTTCAAATTCTTTGTCTTTGACGAACGCTTCAAAATAGTCCAAATGATCCTGGGCTCTTGTGGCCTCTTTGCCCAGCATCGTCGTATTTTTGGGAATTGGTGCCTTATCCAATAATTTAATGGCATCATCGTATTCCTTTGGTGTTTTTGGTGTTTTTGGTATGACATGGTCATTTTGATATTGCGCATAGGCGACGTTCTGATATCCGAACGCTCCGGAAATCAGTTGGATCAAGCAGAGCCAAGCCACTTTTATTACAAATTTTGGTGTTTTCACGAAGGTAAGCCCTTGGGTAACACAGTTCAATGCCCTTAACTCACCGGCGTTGCCAGTAATTTTTGATTGCGCCGAAATTTTTGCGAGTCGATAGGAGGAATCGGTCAATCGAAACCAAACACGGACGCCCATCGTTCAGCTTTCTTCGATGATCCCTTCATACCATGCGAAAATATAATTTGCCCCCTGAAATACGGTTGGCGGTGTTTCCCTGATGGCATCACCGAAAGTAGTATTGTTGCCATTGGAGCAATGGATGACGCTTGTGATCTGACCATTTGATGTATCGGTTACGATCCCTACATGTCCATAGTGACCTGCAGATGGGCTGGGAAATACAATAAGACAGCCCACTCTCGGCTCGGAGAGTATGCGAAAGAAGCCCGTTGGGCTGTTGGCGTCATGTACGATAGAGTCGGTGTTGATCCAACCGCCGTTGAAATATAAGTACAACGGATGCTCCGTTTTGCGGCTTATACCTAGGCACCAGCAAACATAGCCACTACAATCGCACCTGTTTTGAAAATTGGCAGGTGTTGGTGTCGATGGGATCATACCGCCAGCACCCAGTTCGTACTGGACGTTTTTGTCTGATGCTGAACGCGCCCTTTGAAGCAGTTCTGAAATAGTCATTGGCATTGATGTCTCTTCACTTAGTGTTAAGATTCATGTGTGTGTCATCTAAACCCACAAGATTCCACTGGATATTGAACAAGTTCTGTCTTATATTTTTATGGTATATTAGCCGCAAAAACACAAATTGCGGAAGCGAAGTTATAAATCACCCTGAATTTTCATTTGCAAGTTACAACTCAAATTCCAAACTACGCCATGACCGGACTTTTCTATCACCCAACCTGTCTCTTGCACGATAACGCCCCCGGCCATCCCGAATGCCCGGAGCGGCTCAAAGCCATTCACGAACATCTCGAAAAATCCGATCTCCTCAGTAAGGTTCAGCGCTTCGAGCCGCAACCGGCGAACATCGAAACGCTTGCTTTCGTGCATCCGCGAGATTATATTGAGAGCATAGAACGTCATTGTGCCGCCGCGGGAAACGACCGGGTGAGACTCGATGCGGATACGACGGTGTGCAAGGACTCATTTGCTGCCGCACGACTTGCGGCCGGTGCTGCGGTCGAGGCGGTGGACAAAGTAAGCCGCGGCGAGGTGCGCAACGCTTTTTGTGCGGTGCGGCCGCCGGGTCATCATGCCGAGGCCGCCACCGCCATGGGTTTTTGTCTCTTCAACAACGTGGCGATTGCGGCGGAATGGCTGATTCGGCAAAAACGCGCCGAGCCTATTCTCATCATCGACTGGGACGTGCATCACGGCAACGGCACGCAGCATATTTTTTACGAGCGCGGCGAGGTTTTTTATTTGAGCCTGCACCAATGGCCGCTATATCCGGGAACCGGCCGCGCCGATGAAACGGGAGAAGGAAAGGGTAGGGGCGCGACGCTGAACGTGCCGCTGCCGCCGGCAACGCCGGAGCAAAAACATCTCGATATCTTTTTCAAAACGACGGAAGAGGTTTTCAAAAAAATCAAACCGGAGTTTGTTTTGCTCTCGGCCGGTTTCGATGCGCATCGCGACGACCCGTTGGCCAACTTGATGTTGACTGAAGCTGGTTTTGGCAAGATGACCGAATGGGTGGCAGAATTGGCAAAGCTTTATTGCAGCGGCCGCCTCATGTCGATTCTTGAAGGCGGCTACAATTTGACGGCGCTGGCAAGCTCGGCGGCGGCGCATGTGGAAATGTTAATCGCACAATCGTTATGAATAATGTTTGCCCCGATCTTCCTTATTTAAATTTAACAAAGGAAAGTCGGGGCTAACCCTCAAACAGGCTTTCAATGAATTGGCAGTGGTGGGAAGAAAATCCGTTAAGCGAAGCTGAATATACCGCGAAACGGCTCCGCATGGTGACTACGCAGATCGAGCGGCGCAGCATTCGTGACCGGCGCGTCATCGAAGCGATGCGCGAAGTGCCGCGCCATTTGTTCGTGCCGGAACGTTTCCGCTTCATGGCCTACGACGACTCGCCGGTTCCTATCGGTTTCGAGCAGACGATCTCGCAGCCGTACATCGTCGCGTACATGCTGCAATCGCTCAAGCTCACCGGCATCGAGAAAGTGCTGGAGATCGGCACCGGCTCCGGCTATCAATCCGCCGTGCTGGCGCGGCTGTGCGAAAAATTGTACACGGTTGAAATCATTCAAGAGTTGGCGACGCGCGCCGAAGCGATCATCGAGCAACTCGGCCTTTCGAATGTCAAAATACGATGCGGCGACGGCTATCTCGGCTGGCCGAAAGCTGCGCCTTTCGATCGCGTCGTTGTTTCCGCGGCGCCGGGCCAGGTGCCGCATCCTCTCGTCGAACAGCTTCAGCCCGGCGGCCGGATGATTTTGCCGCTCGGCGATTTCGACCAGCAGTTGTTGCTGATCCACAAAACGGCCGCGAGCAGAATTTTTCGGCGCAAGCTCGTGCCGGTCAAGTTTGTGCCGATGACGGGATTGGCGGAGAAAATGAACTGAGCATGGCAGTGAACAAACCCAACGCTTCTCGCGCCAACCGCGGCAAACAAGTTCTCACCGAGCGCGAGGTCTTGCAAGCCTGGCAAGAGAAAAAATCGTCGATCCTCGTGCCGGCAAAAATGCTGATCACTCCGGCGGCGCGCGACGCGGCAAAAGTGCGCAAGATCGAGCTGCGGCGCGAAGGCGAAGCGGAGAAGGCGAGTTCCCCAAACGCGCTGTCATTGACTCCAGTGGCGCCGCAAGCGAGCGGGATCGTGGCGATCGGCGCGGATCATGGCGGTTACGCGCTGAAAGAGCAAATCAAAACGCATCTGCGCGAGCTGGGTTATCGCTTTCAAGATTTTGGCACGTTCAGCGAAGCGCCGGTGGATTATCCCGATGTTGCCGAGGCGGTCGCGACCGAGGTGGCAAACGGCAAGGCTTGGTGCGGCATCATCATTGACGGCGCCGGCATCGGGTCGGCCATCGCTGCCAACAAGATTCCCGGCGTGCGCGCGGCCAATTGTCACGACCTTTACACGGCGCGCAACAGCCGCGAGCACAACAACGCCAATGTGCTGACTTTGGGCAGCCGCAATCTCGGCATCGACATCGTGAAGGAAGTCGTGCAGGTGTGGTTGGCCACCGGCTTTGGCGGCGGCCGCCATCTCCGCCGGGTGGAAAAAATCGTCGCGTTGGAGAAAAAATTCCTCGCCCCCAAATGAAACTTGAGGTGTAAGTATTCGTTTATAGTATTGGCTTGCAAGCGCTTGAATTAACTTAACGCGAGTTTACTGTGAACGAAGAAATCAAAAATTCGCCCAACCCCGAAGCGGGCAATCGCCGTCTGAATCGCTCCGTCGTCAATCGCCGCATTGCCGGCGTTTGCGGCGGCGTTGCCGAATATTTCAATATCGATCCGCTGATCGTTCGGCTGGTGTGGTTTTTCAGCATTTTTGCCCACGGCGTCGGCTTGTTCGCCTATATTGCGGCGTGGATCATCATTCCGGAGAGTCATCAAACGGTGGCGACGCCCCTGCCGGCAAAACCGCAAAACAGCCAGTATGTTTGGGGCGGAATTTTGATCGTGCTCGGTTTCATCTTTCTTGCAGAACGGCTCGATTGGGATTTTTTGGTGCCGTGGCGCTGGCACTATATTTTGCCGTACTGGTTTAATTGGGGTGTGGCCTTTTCGGTTTTTGTCATTTTGCTCGGAGTGATGCTGATCTTTCGCTCCAGCGGCAGCGCTACGAAATCGTCGGAAATCGTCGCCACGCCATTTGCCCCCCCGGCGCCGACCGCCACTACTGAAACTGCCGGCTCGCCTCCTCAACGAGAAACTTCAATGAGCGAAAAACGCCTGGTTCGGACGTTGGATGAGCGCATGATCGGCGGCGTTTGCGGCGGAATCGCCAAATATTTCAATATCGATCCGTCTTTGGTTCGCATCGGGTTCGTGCTCCTGACCGTCTTCAGCGGGATGATTTTTGGCATCGTCACCTACATTGTGATGATGATCGTGGTGCCGGAAGAAGGCCCAATGACAAAAAGTTCCGTGACGCCGGTTGGCAATGTTTAGGAGGTGGGATAAAATAACTTGGAGATTTTGTGCTTTGCCGATGCGGAGAAAAACGATTTGTGGGATTAGAATGATCAACTTGTTCTATCCCACTTCCTTAATCATTTTTTGTTAATTTGTGTCAGACTTGATTCCGGACTTTTATTATACTCGTTAAAGATTGTTTGGTAACGTCATTGCGAGTGTTTCTCAGCGAAGCAATCTTTTGAAAATCAAGAGATTGTCCCGCTGAAAAGCGGGACGCCTCGCAATGACTGTAGTTTTATTCCTGAATGAGCGTGGGTTTCCTCAAAACCCGAATTGCAAAAGTGCGAGGTGGATGATTATGAGAGATCGTCGAGGGTCACTCGTCGGCGGGCTGGTTTTGATTCTGATCGGGCTGGGCATGTTGTTGAACCGCCTGAACGTGCGCCTGCCCGACTGGGAATTAATCTATCCTTTTATATTCGTGCTGTTGGGATTGGCCTCGGCGTACCGCATTCGTGGCCGCGGCCATGCTGACGGCGTATTTGGCACGGTGTTTTTTCTCAGTCTCGGCGCCTTTTTTATTCTGCGCAATTTTGATTTCATACCTTATTTTCATTCCTGGCCGATATTCCCGATCGCCATCGGCCTGGGCATGATCGCGCAAATCATCTTCGTGCCCAGCCGCTGGGGTGTGATCATCCCCGGCGCCGCGTTGGTTGCCTTCGGCGTCGCGCTGCTCTTTGAAGAGCTGGATTATTGGTATTTTTACGACATCGTCAAGTTCTGGCCGCTGATTTTGATTGCCTTCGGGATCGGCATCGTGCTGAACGGCTTGCGGCGGCGGGCGTAATGCCTCCGGCTGTTGTTTTTTGCTCGCCAAGCCTCCCCGGATGGAGGCTTTTTTATTTTCACCCTCTGTCCGCGTCTGGCCATTTGATTCGCGGTCGTCGAGGGTTCGCGTTCGCAAAGCGCCGCAATGCCGCTATATTATCTTGTTAACGGCTTGGAATTTCCACGGCGCGGCGGCCTCGCCACGGCGTTCGCCGGGAGATTCGCGCCCGTATCAAGTTCAGGCTGAGGTGAGATTATCCGGACGCTTTTCCGAGGTCGAAAATGTTTTTTTGGATTGGCAACAGTTTTGTCGCGCTGCTCTTTTTCGTGCTCACGATCATCGGCATCCGGCAACGCGCCTGGATGTTTGCCGTGATGAATGTTATCGGCATGGCGCTCGACGCGCTTATGGTGTTCTTGGACTTCTCCGGAAGGCTGAACGCCCACACACTGTTTTGGGCCATGCCGAGTCTCGCTTTCGTATTGGCGACCGCGATCACTCTGGTGTTTCGCCAGCCACACACCGTTCAACCCCAACCGGTTGTCACTTCAAATGCCAAAGCCGGCCCTGTCGAAGCGAACACGAAACAAGAATATCTGATCGTTGTGGATGAAAAACGGCTGTTGACGGAATTGCGCCGCCATGCCGGCTTGCCGGCGCGCAGCCGAACCGCAGCCGTGGATTGGTGGAAGAAAGGCAATGCGGCGATAGTGCAAAATAATTTTGCCGAAGCGAAAGCTGGTTACGAGCAATCGTTGAAGTCCGCGCCGGCGCCAAGCATTTTGAGCAATTTGGCCGGGGTTTTGATTGCGACTGATCGCCTCGATGCCGCGTTGCGGCGTTGCGAGCAAGCTTGTGCGCTCGATGGCGAGCACCCCGAAGCCTGGATCAATCATGGTTGCGCGTTGTTCCTGCTGGCAAGCACTGAGGAGGCGCTGGCCTGCTTCGAGCACGCCACGGTTTTGCAGCCAAACTTGCTGGCGCCTTGGATTTATCGCGGCCGAGCTTTGCGAAAATTGCAGCGTTTCCAACAGGCCGTGGAATGTTATGACACCGCGTTGCGGATCAATCCCAATCGGCCGGAATGTTGGTATGAAAAGGGCCTGACGCTGGTTGACTTAAACAAGATGGATGAGGCGTTAAAATGTTTCGACCGCACCCTGAGCCTCGACCCCGAACATCTTCACGCTGCGCTCGATCGCGGTTCGTTCTTGGAACGAGCCGGTCGCGTTGAGCAAGCGATGACGAGTTATCGCCGTTTCTTGCAAAAGGCTCCGCCGGCGATGAACGGACGCGCGGATGTTATTCGTGCTCGCCTGAGCCAACTCGAAAATACTCCGGGCAAAAAAACTGTGGATGCCGATCGGCGGCAGCGGAATTGAATTATTCGTAACGCGTCTTTGGCCGCAAACAACTTTAATGAAAATATTAAATTGAAAATTTTCAATTTGTAATTTTCAATATTTTCTTGGGAAAGCGACGGTGTGAGTATGGAGACTCTCAAAGTCGATCTCGGTGCGCGCAGCTATCCGATTTTCATCGCTGCGGATGCTTATGCGAAGCTCGGCGAGGTGCTCAAGCTTTATAAGATCGGCGGGCGCTTCGTGGTGATCACTGATGCGGTGGTGGATCGTTATTATGCCGAGACGGTTCTCGCCAGTTTCGAGGCGGCGCAATTGCGCGTGGACAAGATCACGGTTGCGGATGGCGAACACCACAAAAATTTGCAAACGCTGGAAGGCATTCTCGGCGAGATGCTGCACCTGGGATGCGACCGTCAAACGGTCGTGGTCGCGCTCGGCGGCGGCGTCATTGGCGACCTGGCCGGCTTTGCGGCGGCCACTTTCATGCGCGGCGTCGCTTTCGTGCAAACGCCCACCACTTTGCTGGCGCAAGTGGATGCCAGCATCGGCGGCAAAGTCGGCGTCAATCACGCGCTCGGGAAAAATATGATCGGCGCTTTTCATCAGCCGCGTTTGGTTTGGATCGACACCACTTCGCTGCGCACCTTGCCGCCGCGCGAGATCGTCTGCGGCCTGGCTGAAATCGTCAAGCACGCGCTCATTCGCGACCGGCAATACTTTGAATTTCTCGAAGCGCATTTGCCGGCGTTGCTGCAGCTCGAAGAGGCGGCGCTGGTTAAAACCATCCGCCGCAGTTGTGAAATCAAAGCGGAAATCGTCGCGCGTGACGAGCAGGAAGCCGGCGAGCGCGCCCTGCTCAATTTTGGGCATTCCGTCGGCCACGCCTTGGAAGCGGCGACCCAATATCAGCAGTTGCGCCACGGTGAAGCCGTGCTGCTCGGCATGCTGGCCGAGGCCTATATTGCGCGCGAAGCCGGGCTGTTGGCGACCGCAACATTCACCCGGATCGAAAATTTTTTGAAAAAAATTCCGCTAAATGTGAGTCTGGATAGTATTAATATTACGCTAGTGGAACAGTGCATGGCCTTTGACAAAAAGGTCCAACAGGGAAAACTTCGCCTGGCCTTGTTGCGCGAAATTGGCGAAGCCGTTTTGACGGCAGATTGGCCGCGCGAAGTTTTGCCGCCGGCGATTCAATATGCCTTGCAGAGTTGGCGCCGGAATTGAGCGCAGTCTCGCTTGCGAGAGTGACGCCGGCTGCAATCAATTCGAAAGTTCTTTGAAAACTGCACGGTTGTCTCACCATTGAACTGCCGATTCTAATGGTGACAGTTACGGGATAGATCAGGCGCCGCAAACATTGGTCGTGACGGCGACGACGCGCTGGTAAATCGCAGTAAAGACGAAGCTTGCACGGACGGCCCCAGCCTGCACGCGCGATGGCATGCGGTTTGTTGAAAGTAAACTCGACTCAAAATCAACACTTCCCCAAATTCAAGCAATTTCCATCATAGGACTAGAAGTTTCCATGAAAGAGCTGTTTTACTTTTCCTTTGCCGATTTGATGGCGCGGGTCGAGTATCATCAAGAAGCCAACTCGCTGCGTTATGCGACGCACCGGAAAATGATCTTCAGCGAGCGGATCATCGTCGAACAGTATTTGTTGACCAATTTTGCGCAAAAGACGGAATATTATAAACGGCAACCGGCGCTCTTTGTCTATTTGGGAACTGAGGCGCAGCTAACCAAAGAGCTGGATACGTTCCATTTGAAAAACACTTTGCGCGAGCTGGTAGAAAAAGAAAAAGACGTTAAAGATTCGGTGAGCGGCCTCATCAGCCAATCAATGCAAAATTATTACTTCGAGCAGATCGGCGACGCCATTCTCGATGCGCGCCGTGAGATTGCCGAGGTCGACGCCGGCGTTTCGGAAGAACGGCTTGGCGGGCTTAAAATAAAATTGGCAGAATTAGTCAAAGCCTATAACGTTTATACGAATCAAAAAATCACCATTGATGAAATCATTCCCTCCGAGCTGAAATCTTACTTCGGTATCCCGGCGGAGACCGAATATTTTCGGCCTGAGCATGCTGTGCGTGAGGACGGGGCAATCGATCGGGCCGAAGAAAGGATATAGCCGAGGGCGACCCTGCAGCAGGTTCGAGAGGGAGTTCGGCCAGGCAGGTGGATGCGACCCTCATTATTTAAGGATACGCCCGAAGGGGCAAGGAAGCTCTTCAGAGGAGTTCAGCTATGAAACGTCAGCATATGTATGTTGTAATATTGGCGATAGTGTTGTTGGGAAGCTTCGACATCGTGATGGCGCAAGGGCGCTGGGGTTTGGGTGCCGGCATCGGCGCCAATTCTGTCTACGGGGACCTCAAAAAAACCGGCTATGGTTTGGGCGCCGAGGGCTATTTGACCCGGCGTTTTACTTCCAATATTGGCCTCACGGCCGCAGTGGGCTACAACAGACTTCCGTTCACGATCAAAATTCCCCTCATCAAAAACCCCGCGAACTTTACGACTAACGTTATTCGTGGCGATTTAATGTTCGATTATGAGTTCGCCTCGAGCAACATTCGACCTTATATCGGTTTGGGCCTCGGCGGCATCAATTTCGATGTAACGGGAACGGTCAACGGCGCGAAGGTTAAGAGCAACAAGCGTTTTAGCAATTTTGATTTTGGCCCCAGCGCCGGTTTGCGGGTGATGCTGGGAACGCGCACGGCGCTCGATTTTGGCGGAAGTTTTCGCTACACCACCGGCGACGGTTTGGACGGCGCGGCCACCACCAAAGCGAAAGACGCCATCATCGCCGTCAGGGCCGGACTCACCACCTTTTTTGGCGGAGGCGGAGGCTCCGGCATCGATCTTTTGACGAGCGAGCAAGCGCCGGTTGAAGAAACCGAATCCCAGGACATTGCGGATTTCCAGCAACGTATCGACCAAATGGAATCCACGCCGCAACAGCAGCCGCAGGACATGCAGGAATACGTCCGCTTGAAATCGCGCATGGACGAGCTCAATCAGCAGATCGGCCAGAAAGAAGGCGAGATTAACACGCTGCGCACGACGTTGGACGAGAAAAACGAAACCGTCACAACCATCCAAACTCAGTTGGCTTCGGCTCCGGCGCCGTCGAACGGTTCATCGACGAGCTTTTCTCGAGCCTATGAAGAGGCTTTGAGCCAGTTTTATGCGAAACGTTATAGTGAAGCGATTGGGCAGTTCAATACGCTGATCACACAATTTCCCGATCATTCGCTTGCGAGCAATTGCGTCTACTGGGTCGGCGAAGCGTATTTTGGCTCGGGCAATTACCGCGAGGCGGCCAATGCTTTCAACCGGGTTTTGAGCTACCCGCGCTCGCTCAAGAAAGACGACGCCCTGCTCATGTTGGGCCGCGCGCACATGCAACTGAACCAAAGAGAAGAAGCGCGACAAGCCTTCGACCGGCTGATCAAAGAATTTCCCACCAGCGAATTTGTCGCCAAAGCCGAAGCGTGGCTGAACCGGATGTAAATCGGAGTATTGGATTTTTGGATTGATGGATTGATGGAGTATTGGAGTGCTGGATTGTTGGATCGCTGGATTAACGGAATTGCCACTACTCCAAAAATCCAACAATCCAATACTCCATCACTCCGATTCGTTTTTCCCTCCATCTAAAAATCTTGCGATTTCGCAACATCCCGCTTGCCTTTTTGCTTCCCCCCTCTTATCTTTTCAACATGACCACCACCAACGTCTTTGCAGAGCTGCTGATTATCGGCATCGAAACGATGGCCTGGATCGCGCTTTTGATTTTCAGCCTTTGGGGCTACGGTTGGGTCGATTTTGCCATTTTTAACAACCTCGTCATCGCCATTCCGCTCGCGGCCGCGGCTTACGTGCTCGGCATCATGATGGATCGTGTCAGCGACGGGTTGCTGGCCAGAGCCGATCACACCATCCGCAAAAATGTGTTGGGCGAGCGCGCCGCCAAATCGTTCTCGCAATTGCGCAGTTACGTTCTCGCCAAATCGCCATATCTCTCCACTGATCTCGATTATCTGCGCAGCCGCTTGCGCATCATGCGCAGCTCCACGATCAATTGCGGATTTTTGGCGCTGACCGGTGCGGCCTTCATTCTCTCTCGCGTGGATACTGCCGCCAATACCAAATATTGGGCGGCCGCCACCGCCTTTTTCACCGGCATGCTTTTATCCAGCCTGAGTTACTATGCCTGGAGCATCAGCTCGCTCACGTACTACTTGCGCCTGCAAACCGCTTTCGCCTTGCTGCCGGACGATGACGCGAAAAACAACAAAGAAGAAAAACCGGCCTCGACGCCAATCCGCAATCGCGGCGGCAATGGCCATCCTGAAGAGAACGGCGCTTCGGGGTAATGGAAATTTTTGTGAAATAGAATTTCAGTAGAACAAACTGAAAAATGTCCAACGGATAACAGCGGCCAACGGATAGTTTCTTCCAACATAAAACATTTTATTGATTTCATTTCCGTGAGCCGTTCCAATTCCGTGAGCGATTAATTATTCTTGTGACAGTTCAATTTTAAAATCCGTTGGCAGCCTTTATCCGTTGGGCAGCTTTTACAGACGTTATTGGTGGGGTATATTCTGGGTAGTGGCAAAAGTTATATGAAAAAGAGGGAGTGCGGACTTTTTTGTCCGCGATGCGCGTGTGGACTAGAAAGTCCACACGCCGATCAAAAGGAGAAAACATGCAACGCCTCACCATCGTCGTTCTCGCCGTCTTTTTGTTGTTGACCGTTTATCTGCTCGCCACCGGCAAATCCGGCCGCGATCCCAACGAGCTGGTCATTTGGACGCAAGATTTCGCGCCCGGCCGGGTCGTGCTCGAAGGCTTGCTGGGTAAATACATGCTCGAAGTGAATCCCGGCCTGGCCGATTTGATCCGGCAAAATTTGAAGAACCCTGCTGATTTTGACCGGCTTATTTACGGCAACCCTCGCCCCGTCGATATCAAAAGATTTCTCACCGATGGCGGGGTGTTGGATCGTTATATGGAAAAGCAGCCGATCCAGCGCGCCAGCCATATTTATTACGAGACCGAAGAGCTGCGCAGCAATTTCATCGTCGCTGCGCTCGGCGGCAGCGGCCCGGATCTCATCTACGGTCCGGCGGACATGGTCGGCCCGTTTTATGACATGAAACTCATTGAGCCGCTCGAGACATTTTTTTCCGACGGCGAGCTGGCCAATTTCGATCCGATGGGGCGGGTGCATTTTCAAGGGCATCTCTACATGATTGCCGACCGCATCGGCAACCATTTGACGTTGGTGTATAACAAAAAAATTCTGCCGAATCCGCCGCAAACCACCGACGAATTGATCGCGCTCGGCAAAACACTGACGAAAGACTTGGATGACGACGGGGTTCCGGAGCAATATGCGCTGGTGTGGAATTTTATCGAGCCGTTTTTTTTCATTCCATTCCTTGGCGGCTTCGGCGGCTGGGTGATGGATGAGAAGGCGCAGCCCACGCTCAACACCGCAGCCACCGTCAACGCCTGCAAGTTCATTGAAGAATTGCGCGCGAAAAAAATCATTCCACGCGAAAGCGATCTCGATCTTGCCAATCAACTGTTCAAGCAGCAAAAGGCGGCCATGATCATCAACGGCCCGTGGAGCTGGGGCGGATACCTCGACGCCGGCGTGGATATCGGCTTGGCGCGCATTCCCAAAGTTTCGGCTACCGGATTATGGCCGGCGCCCATGGTTTCCGCCACCGGCTTTTGCCTGAATGCCGTCGTCACCGATACTAAGCGGCGCGAGCGCGTCTTGCATCTGCTGCGCTTCCTCACGCGCCCGGATAACGAGTTGGAATACACCCGCGCCTTGCGCGCCATTCCCTCGCGCCTGGAAGCCCGCACCGATTCACTCTTTTTGCACGATCCGATTTTGAAGGCTTCGCAAGACCAAATCACCGTTGGCCGGCCCATGCCCATCAACACCGAAATGCGCGTCATCTGGGACGCCATGCGCCCGGCATACCAAAGTGTATTGAACGGCCAGCTCACGCCGGAACAAGCGGCCAAGCAAATGCAAGAAGTGGCGGAGCAGAAGATCAAAGAGATGCGTGGTAGATCGTAATTGGGAGATTTTGCAATATGCATCTGCAGCAGACAAAAAGAGAAAGTCGCGGAAGTGGTGGACCACAATACTATTTTCACGATCTTTCGGATGTGGTGAAGTCGTATTTGCGGCACAAAGGTGCTGTGCGTGTGGCATTGATCACACCGTATGGCGCCACCAAGTCAGATTATTTTGCCGTCAGTGCCAACCACAAGCTTGACGCAAAACAAAAACCCGTTGCTGGTAATGTCGGCCATGCTCGAATCCAGCAGGGACATGCCGGTGAAAGCATTGGGGAGGCGATTCGATTCTGGTATAAATTGCCTGATGGAGACTTTGAACGGATCGATTTGGATATTGATATAAGGGACGACGTTTTTTACCTGACTCCATTAGCTTATAAGTTTGCTAAAAGTGGCAAGAAGAAGGAAATTGCAAGAATTGATAAACCATTGTCGTTCACAAGGAATTACGCAAGTCAACTTTGGCTTCGTCAATTCGCTTATGCGGATAAACAAAAGCCGGGTATTGTTTCGTGGGCCCTTGACGAAATTTGTAGAATTGTCCAAGTTCATAGACCCCATACGAAACTGCCCCATATTCAAGAAACCGACATCTTGCGGGCCTCCGGCCCATTGAAGCATTTAGGCGTGCTACTTGGCGGTTACGTAGGCAAAGGTTACGATTGTCTAACCGAGTTCTCTTTCTTGGATTATCCTGTCTATTCCATTCCGGTAGAAATCAAGAGAAACAGCGCGGGTTTTGTATACCAGCAAAGAAAGTACGGCAAAAACGAACTTTCACGTGCTGTGGTTCTATGTGCGATTCATGGTCACAAGCAAGTGCCACCACATATCGATGTTATTGAACTCGAAGCACTGTGTCAATATGCAAAAAGCTTTACGCTGAAATGATTATGAAGTCATACATTAACATCATTCCAATCGAAACGCCTGTTCCTGCTGAGAGGCAGAGTGTAAAAAGACACTACGGCGTTCATCCTTACTTCACGCGCCGCCCCGCCAACGTCGTGCGAAAATACATTCTGCATTACTCCAGGGAAGGTGACCGCATTCTTGATCCATTTGGCGGTTCAGGAGTAACGGCCATCGAAGCCTTTCTTGAAAATAGGGTTGGCATTCAAAATGATATTAATCCCTTGGCTAACTTCGTTGCCCAAGGGATTGTGAATTTGGCAAAAGGCAATCTCAGCGACTATCGAACCGCTTTGGCAGCGCTTCGGGAAGCTTGCCAGTCCCAACTTTCCGAGATTCTCAATGCTGATGAGGCTGGCTTAAATGAAATTTTGCGTTCTCTCAGACTGCCGGAAAATGTGCCATTGCCAAGCAACTCCGACGTCGCGCATTATTATGATCTTTTTACGCCCCGGCAACTCGCCTCGTTGGCGGTTCTAAAAGATGCCATCGAAAGGATTCAAAATCAGGATGCCAAGAACGGGATGTTGCTGTCATGGTCTGCCGCTTTGGGCAAGCTTAACAAAACTTTCTTGTCGGCAGAAGGAAGGGCGGAGTCGAGAGGCGGATCCAGCATATTTAGCATTTATCGCTATAAGGTTGCCAAAAAAATCGTGGAATTGCCTCCATGGCCGGCCTTTCTCGAACGAGCAAACAATGTTCTTGAGGCTAAAGCTGAAATTGACAAGGCGATTGAGTTAAAAAAACGAACGACGGGATGGCTCGGCGTTTTTGAAACATACGCGCACGATATTGACGATTTAAGTGAAGCGTTAAACGAAAAAGTGGATTATATCTTTACCGACCCGCCTTATGGCGGACACATTTCTTATCTCGATTTATCAACGCTCTGGAATGCTTGGCTTGGATCTAAGCCATCACTGGAAGTTAGAGAAAAGGAGCTTATCGTCGGCGGCGAATTAAAACTCACCGAGGCCGACTATATTACACGACTTGGCAAAAGTATAAAAACATGCGTTCAACTTTTGAAACAAGATAGATGGCTTTCTGTCGTATTTCAACATTGGAATACAAATTACTTTGAAGCGATTCTTTCCGCTGCAGCAGAAGAGGGGGCCGGGCTAAAAGCGGCTATCTCGCAAGTAGGCGATCCAATATGGTCAATGCATAAGAAGAAAAATAAAGAGTCGGTTCTCGCCGGTGAGCTTATTTTGACTTTTCATAAATCTGGCAAGCGCATCAAGCTAAAAAGAAATGGACATTTTGATGTGTCTGAATGCTTGCACAAAATACTTTCTCATGCCTCCTCTGGCAAACTGTACGGAGAATACCTGTTTAACAAGCTTGTCATCGAAGCTTGGAATAATGCCTCCATAAATTCTCTTAATATTAGCCGGACCGATTTTATCGAGATGGTTGAGAGCTATGGATGGCGTTATAATGCAAGCCATCACTACTGGACAAAAGAAAAAATTTCGGAACCGTCATTGTTCGGTTCTGATTAACCGATTTTAGAATACTTGATGAAACAATGAAGAAACTATTGATCATTGTTTGGGGAATGGCTACTGGCTCTCTTCTCTCTACCTCCGCCCACGCCTGGAGTGACAACGGCCACAAAGTTATATCACGCATGGCGTGGGAGTACATGACTCCGCAGGCTCGCGCCAAGGTCATCGCTTTGTTAATGTCTGCGCCATCAGATGCCGATCTCGCTAATCTGCTCGCCACCGACGCGCGCCCGTTGGTTGTTCGCGAACGGGAATTTTTCTTGCGCGCGAGCACTTGGGCGGATATGGTGCGAGACGGGAAATTTCCCGCGCGCCGAGAAAAGTATCACAAATCTCCCTGGCACTATATCAACTTTTTCTGGGAGTCAGCGCCTGACGGTACGCCGAGAGATCGCACCGATATGAAACCGGAATCAGAAAATGTAGTGGAACGGCTGCGTTATTTTCAAACAGTGTTGGCTGACACGAGCCAGGAGCAAAGCCAACGCGCCATCGCTCTCGCGTGGGTCTTGCACTTGGTGGGCGATACTCATCAGCCGCTGCACAATACCGCCCGTGTGACCGCAACAGAGCCGGAGGGCGATCGCGGCGGCAATCTTTTTGCCTTGGATACGACCGCCGCCCGATTTAGAAATTTGCACAGCTTCTGGGATGGGATTTTGAGTCTCGCCTTTACCAGAGAGCAAACGGAAAGCGAAGAGACGTACGTCGAGCGTGTCGCCCAACTGATCATGACGCGCCATCCGATGACCACGGTGCAGGCGCGCCTCGGGTCGGGCGAATTTGAAACGTGGGCACAGGAAGGACACGAAACGGCAAAATCCCTGGTTTATCCACCTTCGTTGCGGCGTTACGAAGCGCCGTCCGAGCATTATCGCCAAAGTGCTTATGCAGCGGCAGAACAGGCGTTGGCGCTGGCAGGATACCGGCTGGCGGAAATGCTGAATCGGCTCTTTGCTTCTTGAAGCCCGACCCTGATTTTCCTTTCTGATGTTTTGCTAAAATGGACTGGCCGCTAATTGTGCTTCGCCGAATTGAAAATGGTGAAAAGAAACGGTTGCCAAGCGGATTAAAAAAACCACGATGCGATCATTCTCAAGTCGTACAAAATTTCGCCGCTACTCGCGGAGTTGGTTGGCTCCTGCCGCCATGCTCTTTTTTATTGTGACAGACTTCGTTGAGTGTCAATCTCAACTTCCCGCTTCTCGGCCAACGCCCGAATGGGCGCGTGGCGCCGTCTGGTATCAAATTTTTTCGGAGCGTTTTCGCAATGGCGATCCGCTTAACGACCCGCGCGCCGAAGAAGCCGGTATTCAAAGCTACCCCAACTGGCAAGTTTCGCCGTGGACATCGGACTGGTACAAGTTGCAGCCGTGGGAAAAGGCGAAGAGCAATGAGTTTTATAAAATCGTCTTCGACCGGCGCTATGGCGGCGATTTGCAAGGCGTGATCGAGAAACTCGATTATCTGCAGGAACTCGGCATTACCGCCATCTACTTCAATCCGATCTTCGAAGCCAAGAGCTTGCACAAGTACGACGTGTCGAGCCACCATCATGTTGACGACAACTTCGGGCCAAATCCGGAACGTGACAAAGCGCTCGTAGCGATGGAAACCGAGGATCCCAAAATCTGGAAATGGACGGCCGCAGATTCGCTCTTTCTCCATTTTATAAAAGCAGCGCATCGCCGCAATATTCGCGTGATCATCGACGGCGTGTTCAATCACGTGGGCCGCGATTTTTGGGCATTTCGCGATCTCCTCAAGAGTCAGCAGAATTCGCGCTACAAAGATTGGTTCGTCGTGCGCAAGTGGGATGACCCGAACACGCCGCAAGATGAATTGGATTATCAAGGTTGGTGGGATCTGCGCGAACATCCGATATTTCGGGAAGATGACAACGGCATCGTGCCCGGGCCGCGCGAATATATTTTTGCCATTACTCGTCGCTGGATGGATCCCAATGGCGACGGCGATCCGAGCGACGGCGTGGACGGCTGGCGGCTCGATGCTTCGGAAGAAGTCGCGCCGAAGTTTTGGGTGGAATGGTGCGCGCTCGTACGCTCACTCAATCCGCAATCTTATATCATTGGCGAAATCTGGAAGCTCGCGCCGGATTGGCTGAAGGGCGATCTCTACGACGCGGTGATGAATTATCCCGTCGCGTATGCCATGCGCAACTTTTTCATCGGCGGCGAAGAGAAATGGGGGCCGAACCGGTTTGACGCCGAGCTGAGTAAGATTCGCGCCAATTACAGCGAGGCGACGAATCATATCATGCAAATGCTCATCAGCAGCCACGACACGGACCGCCTCGCCAGCATGATCAAGAACGCCGGCAGCCGCGGTTACGACCAGCGTGCCGGCTGCCGTGACAACCCGAATTACGATCCTCGCCAACCCAATGCCGAAGCGAGAAAAACGCAAAAGCTGATCGCCGCGTTTATGGCGACGTATGTCGGCGCACCGATGATTTATTATGGCGACGAAGCCGGTATGTGGGGCGGCGACGACCCGGACGACCGCAAGCCGATGGTGTGGCCGGATTTGAAATACGAGAATGAGACTTACTCGACGGTAACGAAATTCACCGACAGCGATCCGGTTGCTTTTGATCATGAACTTTCCGATTTTTACAAGCAGATTTTTCGCCTGCGCCAACGCCACCCGGCGCTGCGCCAAGGCACGATCACGACTTTGAGCAAAGACGATACGACGGGCATCTATGCCTTTCGCCGCGATTTCGAAAATGATGCGGTGATCGCGGTGTTCAATGTGAGTGCGCAGCAGCGAAAAACCACTTTGAATGTCACCGGAGCAGATGACAAGCTCTTTCGCGAAGCGCTCGATGGAAAAGAGAGTACCGTACGCAATGCGGTATTGCAAATCGAACTGGCTCCGCGCAGCGCCGCGATTTGGGGAAGAGTAGTGCAGTAATTTTGTAACCTTTTTGGGGCGCCCACAGATTGAAGAATCCCACGGATAAAAGCTTTCGTCAGTGGAGTTCCTACGGACGCAGTCTTTAATCCGTGGGGAGTTTTTGTTATTTAAAAATTATGAAATCTCAAATCTCCAATTTCGCCAAAACCCTCACCCCAATTCGCCGTGCGATCCGGCCGTTTCAAGCTCCGACAGTCACGCAGATTGCCGAGAAGAGCCGCGATCCGTTTCGTGTGCTGATCTCGTGTCTCATCAGTTTGCGCACGAAAGATGAAGTGACCGACATCGCCAGCAATCGACTGTTTGCGAAAGCCGATACGCCGGCCCAAATGCTGCAACTGCGCGAGCATGAAATTGCCAAGCTGATTTTCCCCGCCGGGTTTTATCGCACCAAAGCCAGGCACATTCGCGAAATCTCCCGCACGCTGATGAATGGCTACGCCGGCCGCGTGCCGGACACGCTCGAAGAATTGCTGAAATTGAAGGGCGTCGGTAGAAAAACCGCCAATCTCGTGCTCACCGTGGCCTACGGCAAGCCCGGCATCTGTGTCGATACGCACGTGCATCGCATCTCGAATCGCCTTGGCTGGGTGAAAACCAAAACGCCGGAACAGACGGAAATGGCGCTGCGTGAAATTCTGCCGAAACGCTATTGGATTCCAATCAACGACTGGCTCGTGACGTTTGGCCAAAATATTTGTCAGCCGGTGAGTCCGTGGTGCTCGAAATGCCCGTTGGAAAAAGATTGCCCGCAGACCGGGGTGAAGTATCGGCGATAAAATGTATTGCAATTTTGCTAAAAATTTGCATATTACTAATTGAACCTGCGCGATGGGACGACGGCAGCAATTTGAGGCTCGATGCACCAAATTCACGATAAAGGCTACAAACGGCTATTCAAGAACAAAGGCATTTTCCGGCAGTTGCTGGAAACCTTTGTGGCCAAAGACTGGGTGAAAGAGCTGGATTTCGAGACTTGTGAAACGCTCGATAAGTCTTTCGTCTCAGAGCAATACAACGAAACAATCAGCGACGTCATTCACAAGATTAAATTTAGGCAAAAAGATCTTTTCATCGTCATTCTGACGGAGTTCAAATCTAGAATAGAAAGATTCACAAGTCTGGACATCGCACATTACGTCTCCAGTTTTTATAAAGACTATGTGGAATCCAATAAGAACGTCAGAATGCTGCCGCCGGTGTTTCCCATTCTGCTCTATAATGGGAATGCAAAATGGACTGCACCCATCAAGCTATCTGATTTGATCGAAGGCAGCGGCTATCTGGGCGAGTATTCGTTGAATTTTGGTTACTACAAGATAGCCATTAATGAATATCCCAAAAGATATCTGTTGCGAATTAAAAATGTTGTCTCACTTTTGTTTTTAGCAGAGGCCTATTACGATGCGAAGTTGTTAGAGCGGGAATTCCTGGAAGTATTTGAAAAGGAGAAGGACAAGGGGCCGATATCTTTGCTGTTGAACTGGTTTATCCAATTGCGCAAACATGGCAGAATTCCGGAAAAAGATGTTGAAAAACTGGAACGTATTTATGAAAACAAAAAAGAGGTACAAGTGATGTTAATCACGGCCTTGGAAAAAGAGAAACGGGAGCTTTCTGCAAAGCTTTCTGCAAAGCTTTCTGCAAAG